>OKIH01000039.1_pt1 | contig 58143 bp, 50 predicted proteins | sample 1611011 | NCBI WGS metagenome assembly OKIH01 (sample SAMN04436704, study PRJEB24849) | human gut metagenome | biome: human gut; feature: NICU; material: stool | host: Homo sapiens | place: USA: Saint Louis, MO | collected 2010-07-28
TCACCACCATGACTGAGGAGCACTATCGCGCCGACACGCTCGATATCACCTTCGACGTGACTGAAACGAGCCTCGAAGAGACGGTGAACGCGCTGTGCGACAAAGCCGAGCAGATGGTGCGTAACGGCACCGTTCTGCTGGTGCTGTCTGACCGCAACATCGCCAAAAACCGTCTGCCGGTGCCTGCCCCCATGGCGGTGGGGGCTATCCAGACGCGTCTGGTGGACAAGAGCCTGCGCTGCGACGCCAACATCATTGTTGAAACCGCGAGCGCGCGCGACCCGCACCACTTTGCGGTGCTGTTAGGCTTTGGCGCGACGGCGATCTACCCGTACCTGGCCTACGAAACGCTGGCCCGCCTGGTGGATACCCGCGCAATCGACAAAGACTACCGTGCTGTGATGCTGAACTACCGTAACGGCATCAACAAAGGTCTGTACAAGATCATGTCCAAAATGGGCATCTCGACCATCGCCTCTTACCGTTGCTCGAAGCTGTTTGAAGCGGTCGGCCTGCATGACGAGGTCGCTAATCTCTGCTTCCAGGGCGTGGTCAGCCGTATCGGCGGCGCCGGTTTTGCTGACTTCCAGCAGGATCTGGTGAACCTCTCGAAGCGCGCCTGGCTGGCACGTAAGCCGCTGGAACAGGGCGGCCTGCTGAAATATGTCCACGGGGGCGAGTATCACGCTTATAACCCGGACGTGGTGCGCACGCTGCAACAGGCGGTGCAGAGCGGCGAGTACAGCGATTATCAGCAGTATGCAGAGCTGGTGAACAACCGTCCGGCAGCGACGCTGCGCGATCTCATTGCCCTCAATCCGGGTGATGAAGCGGTCAGCATTGACGAGGTTGAGCCCGCGTCTGAGCTGTTCAAACGTTTCGACACCGCGGCGATGTCCATCGGCGCGCTGAGCCCGGAAGCCCACGAAGCGCTGGCGGAAGCCATGAACAGCATCGGCGGCAACTCCAACTCCGGCGAAGGCGGTGAAGATCCGGCCCGCTACGGCACCAACAAAGTGTCCCGTATCAAGCAGGTGGCGTCCGGTCGCTTTGGCGTAACGCCAGCGTACCTGGTCAACGCCGATGTGATTCAGATTAAAGTCGCGCAGGGGGCGAAACCGGGTGAAGGCGGTCAGCTGCCGGGTGATAAAGTCACCCCATACATCGCTAAGCTTCGTTATTCAGTGCCGGGCGTGACGCTGATCTCCCCGCCGCCGCACCACGATATCTACTCTATCGAGGATCTGGCGCAGCTGATTTTCGACCTGAAACAGGTCAACCCGAAAGCGATGATCTCCGTGAAGCTGGTTTCCGAACCGGGCGTTGGCACCATTGCCACCGGCGTGGCGAAAGCCTATGCGGATCTGATCACTATCGCCGGTTACGACGGCGGCACCGGCGCAAGCCCGCTCTCCTCCGTGAAATACGCAGGTTGTCCGTGGGAGCTTGGCCTGGTGGAAACCCAGCAGGCGCTGGTCGCTAACGGCCTGCGTCACAAGATCCGTTTGCAGGTGGACGGCGGACTGAAAACCGGCCTCGACATCATCAAAGCGGCGATTCTGGGAGCGGAAAGCTTCGGCTTTGGTACCGGCCCGATGGTTGCGCTCGGCTGTAAATACCTGCGTATTTGCCACCTGAACAACTGTGCAACGGGCGTTGCTACCCAGGACGAAAAGCTGCGTAAGAATCACTACCACGGTCTGCCGTTCAAAGTGACTAACTACTTTGACTTCATCGCCCGTGAAACCCGCGAGCTGATGGCGCAGCTGGGCGTGAAGCGTCTGGTAGACCTGATTGGCCGTACCGACCTGCTGAAAGAGCTTGAGGGCTTCACGGCCAAGCAGCAGAAGCTGGAGCTGTCTAAGCTGCTGGAAACCGCTCAGCCGCATCCTGGCAAAGCGGTTTACTGTACCGAGAACAACCCGCCGTTCGACAACGGCGTGCTGAACGCACAGCTGCTGCAACAGGCGAAGCCGTATGTGGATGAGAAGCAGAGTAAAACGTTCTGGTTTGATATCCGCAACACCGACCGTTCCGTGGGTGCGTCTCTCTCCGGTTACATCGCGCAAACGCACGGCGATCAGGGCCTGGCGTCGGATCCGATTACCGCCCACTTCAGCGGTACCGCGGGTCAGAGCTTCGGCGTGTGGAACGCAGGCGGGGTTGAGTTATACCTGACCGGCGATGCCAACGACTACGTTGGAAAAGGCATGGCGGGCGGTCTGCTGGCGGTGCGTCCTCCGGTTGGTTCAGCCTTCCGCAGCCATGAAGCGAGCATCATCGGCAATACCTGTCTGTACGGCGCAACCGGCGGCCGTCTGTTTGCCGCGGGCCGTGCGGGAGAACGTTTTGCGGTGCGTAACTCCGGCGCCATCACCGTGGTGGAAGGCATCGGCGATAATGGCTGTGAATACATGACGGGCGGAATTGTGTGCGTCCTGGGTAAAACCGGCGTGAACTTTGGCGCGGGCATGACGGGCGGTTTTGCCTACGTCCTGGATGAAGACGGTGAGTTCCGCAAACGCGTGAACCCGGAACTGGTGGAAGTGCTGGACGTTGATACGCTGGCCATCCATGAAGAACACCTGCGCGGCTTAATTACCGAACACGTGCAGCATACCGGTTCTTCGCGCGGCGAAGAGATCCTGGCGAACTGGCCGGCGTTCTCTGCGAAATTCGCGCTGGTGAAGCCGAAGTCCAGCGATGTTAAAGCCCTGTTGGGTCACCGTAGTCGTAGCGCAGCAGAGCTGCGCGTGCAGGCGCAGTAAGGAATTCAGATGAGCCAGAACGTTTACCAGTTTATCGACCTTCAGCGTGTTGATCCGCCAAAGAAACCGCTGAAGATCCGTAAAATTGAATTTGTTGAAATTTATGAGCCGTTTTCAGAAGGCCAGGCCAAAGCACAGGCAGACCGCTGCCTGTCCTGCGGTAACCCTTACTGCGAATGGAAGTGTCCGGTCCATAACTACATTCCGAACTGGCTGAAGCTGGCCAACGAAGGGCGTATTTTTGAGGCCGCCGAGCTGTCTCACCAGACCAATACCCTGCCGGAAGTGTGCGGTCGCGTGTGTCCTCAGGATCGTCTGTGTGAAGGCTCCTGTACGCTGAACGACGAGTTTGGCGCGGTGACCATCGGCAACATCGAACGCTATATCAACGATAAAGCGTTCGAGATGGGCTGGCGTCCGGATATGACCGGTGTGCGTCAAACCGACAAGCGCGTGGCGATTATTGGCGCGGGCCCGGCAGGCCTGGCCTGTGCGGACGTGCTGACCCGTAACGGCGTGAAGGCGGTGGTCTTTGATCGCCACCCTGAGATTGGCGGCCTGCTGACCTTCGGTATCCCGGCCTTCAAGCTGGAGAAAGAGGTGATGACCCGCCGCCGCGAAATCTTCACCGGCATGGGCATTGAGTTCAAACTCAACACCGAAGTGGGCCGCGACGTGCAGCTCGACGACCTGCTGAAGGATTACGACGCCGTGTTCCTGGGCGTGGGCACTTATCAGTCCATGCGCGGTGGTCTGGAGAATGAAGATGCGCCAGGCGTGTACGACGCGCTGCCGTTCCTGATTGCAAATACCAAACAGCTAATGGGCTACGGCGAGACCGCCGATGAGCCGTTCGTCAGCATGGAAGGCAAACGCGTGGTGGTGCTGGGCGGCGGTGATACCGCGATGGACTGCGTGCGTACCTCCATTCGTCAGAATGCGGCGCATGTCATCTGTGCCTACCGTCGTGACGAGGAGAACATGCCGGGCTCTAAGCGCGAAGTGAAAAACGCGCGTGAAGAGGGCGTCGAGTTCCAGTTCAACATCCAGCCTCTGGGTATTGAAGTGAATGCCAACGGTAAAGTGAGCGGCGTGAAGATGGCGCGCACGGAGATGGGTGCGCCGGATGCGAAAGGCCGTCGTCGTGCGGAGATCGTGGCCGGGTCTGAACACGTGATCCCGGCTGATGCCGTGGTGATGGCGTTTGGTTTCCGTCCTCACAGCATGGAGTGGCTGGCGAAGCACAGCGTAGAGCTGGACTCTCAGGGCCGCATCATTGCGCCAGAAGGCAGCGATAACGCGTTCCAGACCAGCAACCCGAAAATCTTCGCCGGTGGCGACATCGTTCGCGGCTCTGACCTGGTGGTCACGGCGATTGCCGAAGGCCGTAAAGCGGCCGACGGGATCATGAACTTCCTCGAAGTGTAAATAAGAACGCCCGGCAATGCCGGGCGTTATTTTTATACTCTGCCAGTTTCTGAATATTACAGATACTTGATGGTAAACGTTGCCTGACCATCCATGTTGGTATCATCAGTAATAGCCAGCGTATTGGTATCCTGAATCGCAGCGGCAACGGTCATCGGGATTACCACATTTTTAAACGCAACTGGAGTAGTAGTACCCGTGGTAGCAACGGAGACAACCTGAGTACCATTATTATCCATCAGTGCACCAGTGTTGGACCAGGAGGTGCCATTGTCAGAACTAAAGATCGCCGATACGGTGGTGCTATCCGCAGTAATCGTACTGTTTTTCACGTAAATAGTGTAGTTACCAATGTTAACTTTCCCTGCGGTCTGGTTCAGACCAAACATATTGCCCGGCTGAACAATATCATTCCCGTTACCCGCGCCATTTTGAACCGCAATATTTGGCGCAGTGCCACTGCGATCGTCAGAAACGCTAAAGCCCGCTTTGGTCAGCGCAGGGCAGGTAATAGAAAGAGAGAAATCTTTCTGGCCCAACTGGTTAATCGTAGCGGCGTTCAGGCTTGACAGGTGGATTGTGCCGTAATCCACCACGCCGCCGCCGCTGATTTCAGGGGTGCAACCGCCATTTGTCAGAACGCCCGTAACTTTCAGTACGGCGGTGTCTGCGGCAAAAGCAGATGATACACACATAGCAAGCATAGAAGCCAATACAACTTTTTTCATTTGTTAATCCTTAACATTAGTTTAAATAAAATTTATTTACTTCTTTTAATAGCAAAGATAATTCCCACTATTATAAAGAATCTTTTTTTTCAAAAAGGAATGCGAGCATGCTGTCCTTTTTAAAACCTCAGATAACCGTCTTAAGCGTAATCGCTGTCATTGTTTTCACACAACAATCTGACGGGATATTAATATCCTTAAAATATTAACTACGTATCATGTAGCTTATGGATTAGCGCCCAGTATTTTCCAGCTCAAATCGCTTTCCAGCGTAGTTTGATCGGCATTATTACTGAACGCACTTTCATTAAGCACTGGGAATATCGTGGCTGTAAATGTCATCTGCTGGCCCGCTACGGCCTGGTTATTTTCAACCGCGACGACGGCTTCGTTATTCCGTAAATAGAATGGTGAAGGCGACCCGCTTTCCGGCGTAAAGTTAAGCTGATCAACCGTCTTACCCACGGTATAGCTTTTGCCATCTACATTCATATCATCAATTTTTACCGCGACACCGCCATTCTGACCAAAACGGAAGCGACCCTTCTCTCCTGCATTACCCTGTAAAAGCACTGCCAGCTTTTGTTTGTCCGGGCAAAACACATTCACGGTAACTTCCCGCTCCGGCAATTTGTGCCAGCTTTGCTGCGACGTGACAATATCGTCACGCTTTAACTGTTTATAATCTACAACGGGCTGAGAAAGCGTGATCTGACAATCCTCGGCAAACGTCAGGCCGGGTAAACAAAGCGCCAGAAGCGCCGCTATTTTTATTACGCGCTGAATCTTCATCGGCATACTCCGTTTACTTCTTCATAGAATGCCTCGTCATCTTTTTTATCACTTAAGGCGTAGTGAATCTGACAAAGTCGGTTGTTATTGTCATCCATGGCATACAGGCCTTTTAACTGCTCGGCATCGTTGATAAACACATGGCCATCATCCACGCTGGTGACAATATAGTTGCCCTTCTCATCAACAATAGATATCCCCTTCGCCAGCGGTGTGCCATCCGCTCTCTTCACCCGCAGCATCACGCGACGGCTATTAAGGATTTTAAAGCTGACTTCACTCACGGAAGCATGCCCTGCCGCAACGTATTTAATGCCGTTTGCCAGCGTCATGCTTGGCGGAAGTTTATTGGCATCAATTTCAATGCGGGAGTTGCGCCACTCATTCAAGCCCGGCACGACAGCCTGTCCCCAGTGATCGGTCCAGATGGTGCCCTGCGGGGTTGAAATCTCTACGCCGCTCTTCGGCTCATTCAGCTTAGCGATGGCGAAAGTATCTTTAATAGAGTACGGCGAGAAGGTCACGCCATCCTTATGCATCGCAATACCACCCGCCAGGGTTGCGCTATAGTTGCGCTGGTTATTACCGCTGCTGCCCCCACCGATGCTCAGTTGTGTATAGTGCAAGTTAGTGTTGATGTTGCCGTTAAAGCTATTCTCATTGTCATCGTTATCACGATCCGCTGAGATATAATAATTGGTGTTATCGCCAATAGCCCCACTGTTCGCAACGCCGTAGCTGGTGCTGTCACCCTGCTTGCGCATATAACTGCTCAGGCTTTGCGAGCCGCCGAGTGGAATGCTCAGGTTGACGTAGAGCATATCGTCATCCTGCTCGTCATCAGTGTTTCCGACGGCGCTCTGCCAGTTCACGGTGATGCTGGCATATTTAAAGCTTTTCCCCCACGAGAGCAGCAGGTAGCGGCTGTCCTCATAGTTTGCGCTCTGGTTGTAGTTAAACCCTGCGCTAAACGTGCCCGCAATCCCGGAAGCAAAACTTACGTTGCCGCTGTAAGTATTATCATTAGGCTGAAATTCGTCATCCAGCGCATCGGCAAGCTCGCGGTAACCGTTGCTAAAATGCGTTGCGCTGGCGGAAAGGCTCACGTGCTCGCTCAGCGTTAAATCGCTTTGCAGCTCGGTTTTAAGCCCGGTATTACTGTCGCCAAACTGCTCTTTACTTGCCGCAGCGGTAGTGGTGATGCCCCAAATGTCGGAGAGCATAAACTCCGCGCTGCCGCCCGCAGCCTGGTACTTTTCTGCCACCGCGCCAGATGCCAGCACGTTCATCCATGGCGTAATACGCCAGCCGTCAGAGACGTTCGCTACCAGCGGATCGCTATAATCGCTGTCAATACTCCGTACCTGTCCCATAGACATGGTCAACCCCTGCGGGCGCCCCAGCTTGCGGGCTCTGACGGCGGAAGCAGGCACAATAAAGTGGCTGGAAGAGCCATCCGATTCCACGACGGTTACGTCGAGATCGACGTTATTTCTGACAACAGGCACATCGTCCAGGGTGAAAGGCCCCGCTGGTACTAACGTACTGAAGACGAGACGTCCGCTCTGGCGCACCTCAACGCGTGCCTGCGAGGAACGGGCGATACCCGATACGCTTACGCCGGTCCCGTCCCTTTCCAGACCATTGGTAGGCATAAGCTGCACACCGGTAATCGGTACACCGCTTAATACGCCGGACATGGCGTTGATTTCACCCACCTGCATGGTCAGACGCTGGGGAACAAAAACATGCTCGGCGTAGGTATAAATGCTTTCTGCATTTTTATCGCCATCATCATCCGTCAGGATATAGCGGCTGCGTACAGACCAGTCCATCGCATTAAAACCGGCCTCCAGGCTCGCCTGCGAATAGCGGCTGTTATCGCTGTCGTCATACTCGTTACGCGTACTGAATAATGAGTAATTGAGTAACGCCGCCGTGCCACCTTGCTGAAAGTGCGTAATATTGGAGGTTAAGCTGTTAATGGCTTCCTGGGGTAAATAAAGCTCTACCGCGTCCTGGTTTGGTAAGGCGTTGACGACCGCCTGCGCATAATCGCTGCGGATATCATGACACGTCTCGTCAGCCTTGAGCGGGACAGGCATAATACCGGCAAAATCCAGAAAATCTTTATCAATACAGAGCACGCCGTCTTCATTAAAACGTACAGCGGCCGTACCGCGATCTTTCCCGTTCACTTTAACCTGTACAGAGTGTGTACCGGGTAGGAATCGTGGCGCTTGTGCAAAGTAACGGTTTAAATCGGGGCTTAATCCGCGTGACTGGATAATGCCCGTATCAAACGTCACTTCCCTTGCATACAAAGAGGGTGACGCGAGTAATACCAGAGGTAACGTGCCGCAAAGAATAGCGCGGACACAAAGTGCAAGGCGGCTTTTTTTACACACCGTCATATCCCTACTGAGTGTTATTTATTTAATTCTGAAACAAAGCTCGGTACTTCCACACCGTAGCGGCTGGCCGGGAAAAATTTAACTTTATTATCGCCGCTTACCGCTTTCTTCAGCGTTGCGGTCATACTTTGGCCAGGTAAAATATAGGTTTTAGGCAGATTGCCCGCAGTGCCCGATGGCTGTGTCACGACGTTTTGCGCCAGACGCACAACATATTTGCTTGGGTTTTTCACCGTAAGCGTTGTACCCGTTGCGTTCCATTCCAGGTACTTCCATGCATCGGTAACAACCGCCAGTTTCGCCGGACGGATAAGCACTGGCAAATCCTGACGAAGATTAAATCCGATCTTAATGTTCTTGTTATCGCTTTTCGGCGGAATACCCTCGAACGTCACACGTTTATAGTGTTCAACGTCCAGCGGCTCTTTATTTTGTAAAATAAAACGAAGCTGCTGGGTCTGGCCAGGCTCCAGTCGCACCACTGGCTGGGTGGCAATCAGTTTTAAACCCTGATCGTCAGGTAAATCGAGAACATTGGTATATAACAGCGCCGGAAAACTGTCCGTATTTTTGACGTTGATTGTACCGCTGTGCGTCGCCTCATCAATAACCAGCAAACTGGTTTCAGGAACCATTCCTGCGGCATATGTCGAAAATTGTGCTGAAAACAGAGCCGCAGCAATAAACGATTTAACTAAGGCTTTTTTTAAATAAGACATAATTATCACTCCTTAAATTCACAACACAACATTCCATGTTCGCGTGTAGTTAGTAAGGAATAAATACGAGGTATCTATTCCTTTATTAATTAAAAAATCGACGTTAAAATATTATAAATATTTCAGGCTGATAGTCAGCTGACCATCAAGTTTGGTATCGTCAGTAATAGCCAGTTTGGTGGTATCCTGAATAGCCAACGCAGTAACCAGTGGGAAGGTTGCAGTGATGAATGCCAGCGGCTCCAGGGTGCCAGTTGTCGCAACGCTCATGTCACGAATGCCAGCAGCACGGGTTTGGCCCGAGCTCTTTGCCCAGGCAGTCGCGCCCTTGTCCATTAAAATGGTATCAACATTTTTGCCATCAGCAACAACGCTAGCAATATTGACAAACATGGAGTAGTCACCAATTTTCACGCCGCCCGCTGTTTTACCTACGCCGTAGGTCTGATCGGTATCAGAGTAGCTGATAATGTCGCCACCATTATACTGACCCTTTTCAATAGTGACACCTGCGTTGGAATCAGCACGATCGTCAACCATATTCCACGCTACTTTCGTTGCAGCGGTGCAGTTGATAGTCAGGTCGATATTTTTCTGACCCAGCTGGTTTACTGCGGTTGGGGAAAGATCGCCTAAATGGATAGAGCCATAATCTACAATGCCACCTTTACTTAATACTGGCGTACATGCAGCATTTGTCAGCTTACCGGTTACCTTCAACACTGCGGTATCAGCAGCAAACGCTGACGCAACACAAAGAGACAGCGCAGTCGCAAGAATAACTTTTTTCATTTGTTAATCCTTAACATATGATTATTAAAAAATATTTTTTCCTTCAGCAACAAAACTATATTTATAATATTAGTCGTTACTGGCGGATCTTATAATATTATTTTTATAAATATATGCAATTTAGCAAATTTAATTTTTACTTTTAGTTTGCCTGATATAATAATCATGAATTATTAAATGGCGGGTTACGCAAGTTTACCCCTACAATTTATTCATTGAATTTATTATTGTAACCCTATTTTTATCTGTTAAAGATAACAAAAAAAGTATTCCTACAGTCTGACATTTCAATCAATCTAAAAAATATATAATTTTCTCCAAAAAAAACGGCCAGGCGTATGCCTGGCCGTAGAGAGTCAAACTGAGTTGCGTTATTTTACAACGCGCAATGCCGGACGTCCCCCGCGCGGCGGCGGATCGTCATCAGGATCGTTATCATCTTCGCGATCGGACTTATCGCCATCAATTACAGACATCACCGTTTCGCTTTCGCTCCCAACGCCACCCTCTTCATCGTTCAGGCTGATAGCGTCTTCGTCGTAAGCCGATTCCGGCTCAAACATTGTCCCGGCGCCGTTTTCACGGGCATAGATGGCCAGCACCGCTGCCAGCGGAACGGAAACCTGACGCGGCACACCGCCGAAGCGCGCATTAAAGCGCACTTCGTCATTCGCCAGCTCCAGGTTACCCACTGCGCGTGGCGCAATATTCAGTACGATCTGTCCGTCGCGCGCGTATTCCATTGGAACCTGCACGCCCGGCAACGTCACATCCACAACCAGGTGCGGCGTGAGCTGGTTATCCAGCAGCCATTCATAGAAGGCGCGCAGCAGATACGGACGGCGTGGTGAAAGTTGTGACATTTCCACAGTCATTAGCCTCGGCCGAGACGCATTTCACGTTCCGGTTCAGTTAAGGATGCCAGGAAAGAGTCGCGCTCAAAGACGCGAGTCATGTAGCCTTTCAGCTCTTTTGCGCCAGGGCCGCTGAACTCTACGCCCAGGGTTGGCAGACGCCACAGCAGCGGAGCCAGGTAGCAATCCACCAGGCTGAACTCGTCGCTCAGGAAGAAAGGCTTTTGACCAAATACCGGCGCAATCGCCAGCAGCTCTTCACGCAGCTGTTTACGTGCAGCATCCGCTTCAGAAGAGGAACCGTTGACGATAACGTTCATCAGCGAGTACCAGTCTTTCTCGATACGCTGCATGTACAGGCGGCTTTCACCACGCGCAACAGGATAAACAGGCATCAGCGGCGGATGCGGGAAACGCTCATCCAGGTATTCCATAATGATACGGGATTCCCACAGGGTCAGCTCGCGATCCACCAGCGTCGGTACGCTTTGGCTCGGGTTGAGATCGATCAGATCCTGAGGCGGGTTATCCTTTTCCACATGCTCGATCTCAAAACTGACACCCTTCTCGGCCAGCACGATACGAACCTGATGGCTATAAATGTCAGTAGGACCAGAAAACAGCGTCATTACCGAACGTTTGTTGGCAGCGACAGCCATGAAAACCTCCAGGTATATTCAGAATTTTTACTGCTACCAGCCCAACGGGGCCAGCCAGATGATGTATCGCCCATCCCAGAGAAGACACATTGTTCAAGAATCGAACAAAAATCGAGTATTCACCGATATTTGGGCAGAAAATTGGATGATAGTTTACCAGATTTTGATGGCTTTGTGGTGAGGGGATTCCGGAAATGTGGAAAAAGAGAAGATATATGAAATGTTACTGTGGATAACCTGCGCATTATCCATAAAAAAACCCGCCGAAGCGGGTTTTTCGCCAATCGTTCTGCGTAAGCAGAATGGATTAACGTTTGGAGAACTGTGGACGACGACGTGCTTTACGCAGACCCACTTTCTTACGTTCAACCTGACGAGCGTCACGAGTAACGAAGCCAGCTTTACGCAGTTCAGAACGCAGGGATTCGTCGTACTCCATCAGCGCGCGGGTGATACCGTGACGGATCGCACCTGCCTGACCGGAGATACCACCACCTTTAACGGTGATGTACAGATCCAGTTTTTCTACCATATCAACCAGTTCCAGCGGCTGGCGAACTACCATGCGGGCAGTTTCGCGACCGAAGTATTGTTCCAGAGAACGCTGGTTGATTACGATTTTACCACTGCCCGGTTTGATGAAAACGCGAGCTGCGGAACTTTTGCGGCGACCAGTGCCGTAGTATTGATTTTCAGCCATTGCCTATAATCCCGATTAGATGTCAAGAACTTGCGGTTGCTGTGCCGCGTGGTTGTGCTCGTTGCCTGCGTAAACTTTCAGTTTACGGAACATAGCACGACCCAGCGGGCCTTTTGGCAGCATGCCTTTAACCGCGATTTCAATCACACGCTCAGGACGGCGGGCAATCATCTCTTCAAAGGTCGCTTCTTTGATACCACCGATGTGGCCGGTGTGGTGGTAGTACATTTTGTCAGTACGCTTGTTGCCGGTAACAGCAACTTTGTCAGCGTTCAGAACGATGATGTAATCACCGGTATCAACGTGCGGAGTGTATTCCGCTTTATGCTTACCGCGCAGGCGACGAGCCAGTTCAGTAGCCAGACGGCCCAGAGTTTTACCGGTCGCGTCAACAACATACCAGTCGCGCTGTACGGTTTCTGGTTTAGCTGTAAAAGTTTTCATTAAAAGCTTACCCAAATAATAAGTTACACGTTGGTGAACACCCAAACGTTTAGTCAGTTGAGGTTCACACGACAAAGTCCGGCAAACCTACCCCTTCGAATAGCACATGCCGACACATAGAAAGTTTCGGGAAAAAAACCTTCTCGTAACGTGGGGTCGCAAGATTATAGAGAAGTTGAGGTCAAAGATCGACCCTTAAATGTGATTTGGAATGGGTTTTTCGGGGTCAGGTATTGTGCGGTCTGGTGCCCTCACCCCCAGCCCCTCTCCCACAGGGAGAGGGTAGCGTTTGTTAAGGCCTGATGCCCTCACCCCCGGCCCCTCTCCCACGGGGAGAGGGGAGCATTTATTATGGCATATGCTCACGCTTGAGGTACTCTTCGCTCTGCATCTCTTGCAGGCGCGACAGGCAGCGCTGGAACTCAAACTTCAGGCGCTCGCCCTGATAAACCTCATATAAAGGCACCTCGGCGCTGACCACCAGCTTAACGTGGCGCTCGTAAAACTCATCTACCAGCGCGATGAAGCGGCGCGCTTCGCTCTCCATGAGTGGGGTCATGACGGGCACATCCCACAACATAACGGTATGGAACAGACGCGAAAGCGCAATGTAGTCATGCTGGCTGCGGGCGTCCACGCAGAGCGTAGAGAACGAGACGGCCAGCGTCTGATTCTCTACGCCAAGCGTCGGCAAAGGACGATGATTAATCTCCAGCGCTGGCGCGTTACCCCGCGGCGCCCCCGCCAGCGCCAGCCACAGTTTATCCATCTCGCGGGCTGTGTCGGCGTTCAACGGCGAAAGCCACAGGTGTGCCTGCGTTAATGTGCGCAGACGATAATCGACGCCAGCATCGACGTTCATGATGTCGCAGTGCTGTTTGATAGCATCAATGGCTGGCAGGAAACGCGCCCGCTGGAGACCATTGCGATAAAGCTCATCCGGCGGGATATTGGAGGTCGCCACTAGGGTGATCCCACGCGCAAACAGCGCTTTCATGAGTCCCCCCAGCAGCATGGCGTCCGTAATATCAGAAACAAAGAACTCGTCGAAACAGAGCACGTCCGTTTCCGCCTTAAAGCGATCGGCCACGATGTCCAGCGGGTCGGTTTCGCCCTGGAGCGCCGTCAGCTCTTCATGGACCCGCAGCATAAAACGGTGAAAGTGCAGACGCTGCTTACGCGTGCCGGGCAGGCTCTGGTAGAACATGTCCATCAGCCAGGTCTTACCCCGCCCAACGCCGCCCCACATATATAAGCCACGAACCGGTGCGTTTACCGTGGGCTCTTTTTTGCCCAGCAAACGGCCGAATGCCGCCTTCAGCCCACTGCTCTGCACCGCATCGGCGGGTTTCGCCAGAAGTTCCTGATAAATCGTGTTCAGGCGGTTAACCGCTTCACGCTGGACATCATCCGGCTGGTGTGTGCCCTCGCTCAGGGCCAGTTGATAACGCGATGAAGGGGACAGGTTTTGCATGATGTTGTTGTTATTCCTTTAGTTAAACCTCACCAGCGCGCGTGGCTGATGAAAAAAAGGCCGTTCTACACTACGCGATGATACGTCAGGATTCCACTTCTGCGGAAATAGCGGTTATAGTGGCATAATCAGGCACAGGCAGGAGCCGAGCCAACACCCTACGGAACAACAAGACAACGGGAGAAGTTCATGACCTGGGAATATGCGCTAATCGGTTTAGTCGTCGGCATCATCATTGGTGCTGTGGCCATGCGTTTCGGTAACCGCAAATTGCGTCAGCAGCAGTCACTGCAATACGAACTGGAAAAGAACAAAGCCGAACTGGAAGAGTATCGCGAAGAGCTGGTCAGCCACTTTGCCCGTAGCGCTGAGCTGCTGGACAACATGGCGACAGATTATCGCCAGCTCTACCAGCACATGGCGAAAAGCTCCAGCAGCCTGCTGCCGGAAATGACCGCGGAGACCAACCCCTTCCGCAATCGTCTGGCGGATTCTGAAGCCGGAAACGATCAGGCACCGGTTCAGATGCCACGCGACTATTCAGACGGCGCGTCCGGCCTGCTGCGCGGTGGCGTAAAACGCGATTAATCGCACAACCTGAATAAATTTTACGGGCGCACCTTATGCGCCCGTCCTTTCTTCCCGTCCCCAGCTATTATTTAGTCAAACACCTCATTGTTCAGCGGTTGAAAATTCAATAACATCAAGATGTTTTTGGGGCCGTTCTTTTTCATTCCAGGATACGAGAGTCAGCATCGATGAAGAAAAAAAACCAGCTGTTGAGCGCCTTAGCGTTAAGTGTCGGGTTATCTCTCTCGGCGTCCTTCCCCTCCAGTGCGGCACTGCCTTCGCAGGTGCCTGGACAAGAAGCCATTCCCAGCCTTGCGCCGATGCTTGAAAAAGTCCTGCCTGCGGTAGTCAGCGTTCAGGTGGAAGGGACGGCACGCCAAAGCCAGCGTATTCCCGAAGAGCTGAAGAAATATTTTGGCGAAGACGCGCCGGATCAGCAGGCTCAGCCGTTTGAAGGTCTGGGCTCAGGGGTGATTATCGACGCGGCCAAGGGCTATATCCTGACCAATAACCACGTGATCAGCCAGGCCGATAAAATCAGCGTTCAGCTGAACGATGGCCGGGAGTTTGACGCCAAACTGATCGGCGGTGACGATCAGAGTGATATCGCCCTGCTACAGGTGCAAAACCCCAGCAATCTGACCCAGATCGCCATTGCAGATTCCGATAAGCTACGCGTCGGTGATTTTGCCGTCGCGGTCGGTAACCCGTTCGGCTTAGGCCAAACCGCCACCTCCGGGATTGTCTCCGCCCTGGGGCGCAGCGGCCTGAATCTCGAAGGGCTGGAAAACTTCATCCAGACCGATGCCTCCATCAACCGGGGCAACTCCGGCGGTGCGCTGCTTAATCTGAACGGCGAGCTGATCGGCATCAACACCGCTATCCTCGCGCCAGGCGGCGGCAGCATCGGGATTGGTTTTGCCATTCCGAGTAACATGGCGAAAACCCTGTCTCAACAGCTGATTCAGTTTGGCGAGGTTAAGCGCGGTCTGCTGGGCATCAAAGGCATGGAGATGAGCGCCGATATCGCCAAAGCCTTTAAGCTCAACGTCCAGCGCGGGGCGTTTGTCAGCGAAGTGCTGCCCAACTCAGGCTCTGCAAAAGCGGGCGTGAAATCCGGCGATGTTATTGTCAGCCTGAACGATAAACCACTGAGCAGCTTCGCTGAATTACGGTCACGCATTGCCACCACGGAGCCGGGCGCTAAAGTGAAGCTGGGCCTGATCCGCGAGGGCAAACCGCTGACCGTGGAAGTGACGCTGGATAAGAGCACCTCCTCTTCCGCCAGCGCAGAACAGATCTCCCCGGCTCTACAGGGCGCTACGCTGAGCGACGGTCAGCTTAAAAACGGCACGAAAGGCATTTCTGTCACTACCGTTGAAAAGAGCAGCCCGGCCGCGCAGGCAGGTTTGCATCAGGACGACGTGATCGTGGGCGTGAACCGCACTCGCGTGCAGTCTATTGCCGAAATGCGTAAGGTGCTGGAGAGTAAACCGGCGGTCATTGCCCTGCAAATTATCCGTGGCAACGATACCCTCTACATTTTACTGCGTTAACCATTTGCGACTCCGGGCATCGCCGCTGCGTGTGATGTCCGGATAACTCATGTTATGCTGCAAACCGTTCCTTTTTTAACGACACACGCATCATGCTTTTAAAGCTCTTTCGTTCAATTGTCATTGGTTTGATCGTTGCCGGTCTGCTGCTGGTGGCTATGCCATCTTTACGCCAGTTCAACAAACTGTCGGCTCCTCAGTTCGACAGCACGGATGAAACGCCTGCGACGTACAATCAGGCGGTACGCCGTGCCGCCCCCGCCGTGGTTAACGTCTATAACCGCGGGCTTAACAGTTCCGCTCATAACCAGCTGGAGATCCGCACGCTCGGTTCCGGTGTGATCATGGATGACCGGGGCTACATCATCACCAATAAACACGTCATTAACGATGCCGACCAGATTATCGTCGCCTTGCAGGATGGCCGCGTGTTTGAAGCCCTGCTGGTGGGGTCGGACAGTCTGACCGACCTGGCGGTGCTGAAGATCAACGCCACGGGCGGTCTGCCGACTATCCCGATTAATCGCAAACGAACGCCGCACATCGGCGATGTGGTGCTGGCGATCGGTAACCCGTACAACCTGGGCCAGACCATCACTCAGGGGATCATCAGCGCGACCGGTCGAATCGGCCTGAACCCGTCAGGGCGGCAGAACTTCCTGCAAACCGACGCCTCGATCAACCACGGTAACTCCGGCGGTGCGCTGGTGAACTCTCTGGGCGAACTGATGGGCATTAACACCCTCTCCTTCGACAAGAGCAACGACGGCGAAACGCCGGAAGGGATTGGCTTTGCCATTCCGTTCCAGCTGGCGACCAAGATCATGGACAAGCTGATCCGCGATGGCCGCGTGATCCGTGGCTACATCGGTATTGGCGGGCGTGAAATCGCGCCGATGCATACGCAGGGCGGTGGTATCGATCAGATCCAGGGGATTGTGGTCAACGAAGTGGCGCCCGGCGGCCCGGCGGCCAATGCAGGTATCCAGGTGAACGACGTTATCCTTTCCGTCAACGGTACGCCAGCGGTCTCTGCGCTGGAAACCATGGACCAGGTGGCTGAGATTCGCCCGGGCTCCATCATCCCTGTTGAAGTCATGCGTAATGACAAGAAGCTGACGATTCAGGTCACCATTCAGGAATACCCGGCCACTAACTGACGGGCATAAAAAAACGGAGCTTAGTGCTCCGTTTTTTTTACCGGGACAAGATCACTTGTTAACGAATTCTTCGCCCAGCGTGATGTCTTTCTTCAGCGTATCCAGCATGCCTTCCATCGCGTTTTGCTCAAACGCGCTCAGCGTACCGATAGACTTACGCTCTTCAACACCGTTTTTACCCAGTAGCAGCGGCTGAGAGAAGAAGCGCGCGTGTTCACCGTCGCCTTCAACATAGGCGCATTCAACAACGCCTTTTTCGCCCTGCAACGCGCGAACCAGAGACAGGCCGAAACGTGCCGCCGCCTGGCCCATAGACAGGGTTGCAGAACCGCCACCCGCCTTCGCTTCCACCACTTCGGTGCCTGCGTTCTGAATACGTTTGGTCAGGTCAGCCACTTCCTGCTCGGTAAAGCTCACGCCCGGGATCTGCGACAGCAGAGGCAGGATGGTCACGCCAGAGTGACCGCCGATAACCAGCACTTCCACTTCCGTTGGCTGCTTGCCTTTCAGCTCAGCCACGAAGGTATTGGAGCGGATGATATCCAGCGTAGTTACGCCGAACAGTTTGTTCTTGTCGTAAACGCCTGCTTTCTTCAGCACTTCTGCTGCGATGGCAACGGTGGTGTTCACCGGGTTGGTGATGATCCCGATGCACGCTTTCGGGCAGGTTTCAGCGATCTGCTGAACCAGGTTTTTCACGATGCCCGCGTTGACGTTGAACAGGTCTGAACGATCCATACCCGGTTTACGTGCAACACCCGCGGAGATCAGCACCACGTCGGCACCCTGCAACGCAGGACGCGCATCTTCACCGGAGAAGCCTTTGATTTTCACAGCTGTCGGGATGTGGCTCAGGTCAACCGCCACACCTGGGGTTACCGGAGCAATATCGTACAGGGAGAGTTCTGAGCCTGAAGGCAGTTGGGTTTTCAGTAGTAGGGCAAGCGCCTGGCCGATACCACCAGCAGCGCCGAGGACTGCGACTTTCATCCTAAACTCCTTATTATGGTTAACTTAAGTATCTGTAACTCCGTTGCGGCGACCATAATTCAGCACGTCATTAATTACAATTTTCATCGCTAAAGAATTTGAGGTCGCACGTCTTTCGCCTTCACCTGAATGCTATCGGGCTGTAGGCAACAACGAATTAAGAGGGGGTTACAATACACCCTGCCACGCCACCAAAACAACATCATTTTGATAACATTTAATTTACTTTTAAGGTTATTTGCGCGGCGTGACCCAGGCATGTTTTCCGATAACGAAATCTGATAAAATCTCTCCCTTTCATAACATTATTTCAGCCTGCCGCCAGGCAGATAATTTGCATAAAAATTCATCCACATGCATAATAATGTTGTTTCTATCGTCATATTCCGGGTGACTTATGCGAAGCTCGTCTAAGCAAGAAGAATTAGTGAAAGCGTTTAAAGCGCTACTCAAAGAAGAGAAATTCAGTTCTCAGGGAGAAATTGTTCAGGCGTTGCAGGAACAAGGCTTCGACAACATCAACCAGTCGAAGGTCTCTCGCATGTTAACCAAGTTTGGAGCGGTGCGTACGCGCAACGCCAAAATGGAAATGGTTTATTGCCTGCCTGCTGAGCTTGGCGTGCCAACGACCTCCAGCCCGCTGAAAAACCTGGTTCTGGACATCGACTATAACGATGCCGTGGTCGTGATCCACACCAGCCCGGGCGCAGCCCAGTTGATTGCCCGCCTGCTGGATTCGCTGGGTAAAGCAGAGGGGATCCTCGGGACCATCGCGGGTGATGACACCATTTTTACCACTCCGGCAAATGGTTTCTCGGTGAAAGACCTCTACGAAGCGATTCTGGTTCTGTTCGAACAGGAGCTGTAATTGTCTGCCCCGTAGCGCCTGGCTACGGGGATCATTCTGCTGTTTCCGCGTTTTACCCTGCTTTTCTCTGCCTGCTGCTTTTGCAAATAGTGCTTTTTACCGCCTGTTAACATTCATTCAGTGAATGATCTGCCGCAAGATCGCACAAAAAATCAAATTCGCCTATCCATTTGATTTACAGATTAAAAAACCACAAACCTCGCACTTTAGCGCCCTTTTTTATGCATTCTCGTTATAAAAATTAATTTTTTTAACACGTAATAACAGACGAAACCATTAGTCTGGTATTAATTTTTTGCGTGATTAGTGTATACTTGATTTTGTGATGAGGGTCACAGAACAAAGACCCCAGTAAAATAATTGACGAGGTAAATAATCATGAAAATTAAAACCACTGTAGCTGCCCTGAGCGTACTGTCAGTCCTGTCATTCGGTGCGTTTGCAGCCGACACTATTAATGCTGAACAGGCACAATCCCGTCAGGCTATCGGGACTGTTTCTGTTGGCGCCATCGGTACGTCTCCGATGGACATGCACGAAATGCTGAACAAAAAAGCGGAAGAACAGGGTGCGTCATCCTATCGCATCATCGAAGCGCGCAGTGGCGACCACTGGCACGCTACCGCAGAACTGTACAAATAAACCCTCGTCGTATCTCATCATACGACTTGCCCCTGACCTCCCGGTCAGGGGCTTTTTTATCACTGGCGCACGTTGAAACGCAGTTGCCCTTCCAGCTCCTCCTCCGCTTCATCAAACAGTAAAATCAATGCGCCAAAGCGTCTGCGCAGTTTTTCAGGCAGATGGGTAAATTCGATTTCCAGCGGTAACGGCAGATGATCGCCGGTAACCACATCCCACAGCATATCAAGATTGCTTACGCTGCCCCGCTCCAGGTCGAACGCCCGAATAAACTCGCGATAGAAGTCTTCCTGACTCTCAATTTCGTCAAAATCAAAGGTATAAATTTTCATTGCCAGCCACCCGGTACAGGCGGGCGGCAAATGCCGCCCTGTCTATTATAATCCCCCGATATGCAGGGTTTTGACTTCCAGAAACTCCTCCAGCCCCAGCACGGACCCCTCACGGCCCAGCCCGGACTCTTTTACGCCCCCAAACGGACCCAGCTCGGTCGACACAGCACATTCGTTAATTCCGATCATGCCGCTCTCAATGGCCTGTGAGACGCGGAACACGCGCGAAAGATTCTGGGTATAAAAGTAGGCTGCCAGCCCGTAAGGCGTATTGTTAGCGCGCATAACCACTTCGTCTTCCGACGTGAAGCGGAAGCAGGCGGCAACGGGACCAAAGGTCTCCTCTTCTGCCAGCTTCATGCCTTCATGGCAGTCACCGAGTACGGTTGGCATCCAGAAGTTGCCGCCAAGTTCGTGCGGTTTACCCCCAGCCAGCACCGTGGCGCCCTTCGCTACCGCATCTTCGACGTGCTCACGCACTTTCTCGATAGCCGAAGGCTCAATCAGCGGGCCGACAACGACGCCCTCGTCCAGACCGTTACCCACCTTCAGCGCCTTCACCGCATCGGCAAGTTGATTGACGAACTTGTCATAGACCGTCTCCTGAATATAGAAACGGTTTACGCTGACGCAGACCTGCCCGGCGTTACGGAACTTATTGGCGATCGCCCCTTTGACGGCGGCTTCAATATCCGCGTCCTCGAAAACGATATACGGCGCATTACCACCCAGCTCCATCGATACTTTTTTCATGGTCTCTGCGGAATTGCGAACCAGCGTTTTCCCGACGGCGGTTGACCCCGTAAATGAGATTTTGCGCACGTCATGGCTGGCCATAATGGCGTCGCTAATTTCTGAGGTGCTCCCCGCGACCGCATTCAGCACACCGTCCGGCACACCGGCCTGCTTCGCCAGCGTCAGCAGCGCAAAGGCGCTCAGCGGCGTGTTGTTTGCAGGCTTGATGACGCCGGTACATCCTGCTGCCAGCGCCGGGCCAAGCTTACGGGTGAGCATAGCCATCGGGAAGTTCCATGGCGTAATAGCAGCAACCACCCCGACAGGTTCACGAGTGGCCAGAATACGGGAGCCGGGTTTAACCGGAGGAATGATTTCACCATTGGCGCGCTTGGCCTGCTCGGCAAACCACTGAATGAAGCTGGCAGCGTAGTCCACCTCACCTTCAGCCTCTTTCAGCGGCTTGCCCTGCTCGGTGGTCATCAGCCGCCCGAGCCAGCTTTTGTTCTCGATAATCAGTTCATACCAGCGATAGAGGATCGCGGAACGCTCTTTTGCCGTTTTTGCGCGCCATGCGGGAAAGGCCTTCGTCGCGGCCGCAATGGCCTCTTCGGTTTCGGCTTTCCCTGCTTTCGCCACTTTCGCAACCACCTCACCCGTGGCCGGGTTTAGCACATCAAACGTGGTGTCGAGTGTTTTCCAGATACCGTTAACCAGATACCCGGTCTGAAAAAGAATACTGTCCTGAAGAGCCTGGGTTGTCATGTGTCCTCCCTTCCTGAATGTTTGAACCTGCAAGAATAAGTATAGCCACAAAAAAACCGACGCTTTTGGCGTCGGTTTTCTCTTCGTTAGCTGTCTGTCAGCGCATTCTGGTAGCGGCGCAGCATAAACACCAGCCGCTCTACCGGCTCGGTAACCTGCGGCGGCGCTTCCCAGATCCGCAGTTTCTCCTGGTAGATATCCAGCTCCTCCAGCAGTTGCTTAAAGTAGCGGCGACGTTTGTCATCACTCGATGCCGATATCACATGGTCCGCCGTTCGCCGTAGCTGGCGGTGGAAGGCGGACAAATCATCGTTGATCGGCACTGGCGCGTTCCGCAGACGCTGGTGCGCGATAATCATGATTAACGCCAGGCGGAAGCGGGCGACATCGCCCGGGAATTTATTCAGCAACAGGAACAACTGCTGATAGAGCGCCGGCAGGTGGTTCTCCTTGCGCCGCGCGGTGTTGGTGGTCAAGGACGATACGGCGGCCGACACAAACTGATTCAGAAGTACGCGCCCTGTCCGCGCCTGAGAGTTATCCCGCACCAGCAGGATCACCATCATCGCCAGGAAACAGCCCACCAGCTGACCTAATGCGCTATCCAGGAACTGGCTGAAATGGAAGGTCATCGGGTTATCCAGCACGATGATGTTAATCGTGCTCGCCAGCGCGCCTAACGATCCCAGACGGCGTTTTTGTACCTCGATCCCGATAAAGAACGCCATCACCGCCAGGCTGATGCAGAGCAAAAGCATGCTTTGCTGCGTCGAGGGAATAATCACCAGGAAGTAGAGCGCGCCAATGGGTAACGCTGCAATGGTGCCGTACAGAAAATCGATCGCGACCATGCGTGGGTTGGGCAGACGCATCGCCAGCGCGGTGACGACGGCAATCATCACCATCGCGCCGCTGCCGGACGTCCAGCCGGTCCACAGCCAGAACAGCGTGCCGAGTATACAGGCCAGGGTGGTACGCCAGAAGTTAACCATCGCATGGTGGCGCTCGGCGGATTCCGGTTTGATCACCACTTCGCCCTGTAACACCTCTTCTTCCGCCGCACTGATTTTGGTGTTGCTAATCACGCCGCGTTTCAGGAGCAGGTAGCGCGTTGCGGCGCCTACCCAGGTATAAATGGTGACTGGCGTATCCCGTTCTCCCGTCCAGGCAATCACACGACGCATGCGTTTGAGCTGTCGATGCACGTCCTGCACCGTCTCCACGGGCTCATCAAACAGTTCGCGGAAGGTATCCGTTACCACTTCGGGGCGGGTGTTCTGAATCAGGTAGGTTTCACACGCCTGGGTGATCAGCGTTAACGAGACGGTATTGATCGCTTTCAGACGACGATTGGCCCGCTCCCAGCGGGAAGACTCCATGTTGAGATTACTGCGCATCCCTTCCAGCGCCTGCGTGCGGCGCACCAGCGCGCTCCAGGCCTTGTCGACCTCTTCGCTGTCGCCGTGCTTAATGCACAGCTGCATAAGCTGGTACTGGGCAACAATCAGCGCGTCCAGCTCACGATCGACTTCCTGCTTGATGGATCGCGGAGAGAAAAGCAGATCTGCGACAATCGCGCAGACGATACCAATGACAATCTCACTGCAACGTTCCACGGCGAACTGCGGAGCAAGCAGCGGTTCACTCTGAATAGTGATGATAATAATCAGCGCGGTATATCCCGCCAGACCCCAGGCGTACGAGTTCTCCACCTTCACCAGCGAAGAGACCCAGGTGCAAAAACCCGCCCAGATACAGCACACAATCAGCATCAGCAGCGGCGTGCGGATCATCAGGATGATAATGGTCAGGGCGGCGATACAGCCGATAAAGGTGCCGATAATACGCAGCATCCCGCGATAGCGAATTGCCCCGGAGTAAGGTTCGCCACCCGCCGCGAAGGCTGGACCGGCGGCGACGATCGCGGCGGTCAGAACGGCCCAGCGCGGCGTTTCAAGCTGGAAATGGAAGCCAACAAACAGCGCCAGCACAATGGCGCATGCCAGCTTCACGGCGAAGCGGATGTGCTGGCTGGCGATGGAAAAAATGCCCATAGCGATCAACCAAACTCGCGCAGGCGATGGGCGATTTGACGGAAGATCGAATCCTGGCTGGCATCACGGTCTTTTTCTCCCGTGATCACCACCGTCGCCGTGGTGCCTGCGGGCCAGAGGTTGCTCTGCTGCTCATCCAGACGAATGCGTACCGGTACGCGCTGCGCCAGGCGTACCCACTCGAGATTAGAATCGACGGTCGCCATCCCTTTTGAATCATTGGTACTGCTGGAGTTGGTCACCCCCGCGGCCACGCTGTCCACGGTTCCTTTCAGGACCCGGTTGCTGCCGAGCGGCGTGATTTCGGCGCGATAGCCCGGACGCACGCCTTCCAGCTTGGTCTCTTCCATATAGGCGAGGACGTAGAAAGAGTTCTGTTTCACCAGCGCCACGGCCGTAGAACCGCGCGTGATAAACTCACCCGCATAGACGTTGAGGTTGGTCACCCAGCCATCGGACGGGGCGCGGATAACGGTACGTTCCAGATCGAGCTTCGCCAGATCGCGCGTCGCCTGCGCTTTTGCCAGCTGATGCAGCACGGTTTGCAGCACGTTATTGGACTGGTCAATCTCTTCCCGGGACATGGCCTGGATGCCCAGCTTGTTACGGCGACCTGCTTCACGGCGTTTTTCAGAGGCCAGCGCGTTGTAATACGCCACGTCGGCTTCCGCTTCTTCCAGCGCTTTTTGATAGCGCGGCTGGTCGATGGTGAACAGTACCTGATCTTTTTTCACCAGTTGGTTATCGTGGACGTTGACCGCCGTAATGAGACCGGCGACATCGGGCGCTATCGCGACCACCTCCGCGCTGAAACGCGCATCGCGCGTCCACGGGGATTCGGTGTAATAAACCCAGGCGCGAAAAATAGCGATGAACGCCAGGATGACCAGCGCCATAGTGATGGCAGTGCGGGAGATTTTTCTTGTTAGCGTTTTCACATCAACCTCAGACAAACATGCGCGATATTAAATAGAACAGACAGCAATACAGCGCGGTATTGAACAATGCAGGATGCCAGACGAAATCATAAATCCCGGTAGGGACCAGCACCTTGCGCACCAGCCAGAAGATCGCCAGTGATAAAAGAAGCTCGAAAAATATCGGTGGGAACGACAAACCGAACACCACGATAACGGGAAACAGACTCATGTTGACCTTGATTAAAGAGAGTGCAGGTTACTGGATTTTTAAGCTCGCGCCGCCGCAGGAGAGCAAGAATTGCCGGGCGAGAGTGGCGCAGCCGTTATGTAATTAATAATATATTAACGTAACTGTTATGCTGTTATCTATCATATGTGATCTAAATCACTTTTAAGCCAGAGTGAATAATGGAACGTCTAAAACGCATGTCCGTCTTTGCGAAAGTGGTTGAGCAAGGCTCTTTTACCGCCGCAGCACGTCAGCTACAAATGAGCGTCTCATCCATTAGCCAGACAGTGTCAAAACTGGAAGATGAGCTTCAGGTGAAGCTGCTCAACCGCAGCACCCGTAGCATTGGGCTGACGGAAGCGGGTAAAATTTACTATCAGGGCTGCCGTCGAATGCTGCATGAGGTGCAGGACGTTCACGAGCAGCTCTATGCCTTTAACAACACCCCTATCGGCACGCTGCGTATCGGGTGTTCTTCAACTATGGCACAAAATGTTCTCGCTGCCATGACGGCGGAAATGCTGAAAGAGTACCCCGGTTTAACCGTTAATCTGGTTACGGGCATTCCGGCACCGGATCTGATTGCCGATGGGTTAGACGTGGTGATCCGCGTTGGCGCGTTGCAGGACTCAAGCCTGTTCTCGCGTCGACTGGGCAGCATGCCGATGGTGGTCTGCGCGTCGAAAAGCTATCTGGCACAGTATGGCGTGCCGGAAAAACCTGCCGACCTGAGCAACCACTCGTGGCTGGAATACAGCGTTCGGCCAGATAACGAATTTGAACTGATCGCCCCGGAAGGGCTTTCCACTAAACTGCTGCCTGAAGGCCGCTTCGTGACCAACGATCCGATGACCATCTCACGCTGGCTGGTGGCCGGGGCCGGGATCGCCTACGTACCGCTGATGTGGGTGATCAACGAGATCAACAGCGGCGTGCTGGAGATCCTCTTCCCGCGCTACCAGTCCGATCCGCGTCCGGTGTACGCGCTCTATACCGAAAAGGACAAGCTGCCGCTGAAGGTGCAGGTCTGTATTAACTATCTGACGGACTATTTTGTGGAAGTGGCGGAGCTGTTTCAGGGCATGCGGGGCAGAAGGAAGGAATAATCACTTTATTCCTGAACGTAAATGACAGATGAATATAAACAGGATGAATCCCTTGTTCATTCAGGAATATTCTTTCGCCACTATCAGGAATCGATAATTGACACTCCCGCCGTCACCCCATTACTTTATATGCAGTCTGCTCGTCAGACTGTTATTAATTTGTTGCTGATATGAATAATAAAATGCATTCCGCAGGATGACGTTAAACAAGGAAAAAAAATGAATCTGTTTGAACAAACACCGCCTTCACGCAGGCGCTATGGACTCGCCGCGTTCATCGGTTTAATAGCAGGGATCGTCTCCGCTTTTGTCAAATGGGGAGCCGAAGTGCCACTTCCGCCACGCAGTCCCACCGATTTATTCACCGCCGCATGCGGACCTGAGCAATTAATAAGAGCCGCAAGTCAGATTGACTGTTCCCGCAATTTTTTAAACCCTCCCTATGTATTTTTACGTGACTGGCTGGGCGTTGTTGATCCTAACGCAGCAGTTTATACATTTGCCGGACATATATTTAACTGGGTCGGCGTAACCCATATTATTTTCTCAATCGTCTTCGCTGTGGGGTATTGCGTCGTTGCGGAAGTCTTCCCGAAAATTAAACTCTGGCAAGGTTTGCTGGCGGGTGCGTTAGCCCAGCTTTTTGTGCATATGATCTCCTTCCCGCTGATGGGTCTGACGCCACCGCTGTTTGAATTGCCGTGGTATGAACACGTGTCAGAGATCGTGGGACATCTGGTCTGGTTCTGGTCGATCGAAATTATTCGTCGTGACTTGCGTAACCGCATTACTCACGAGCCTGATCCCGAGATCCCGCTGGGTAACTTACGTTAAAAAAAAGGCGCTACCGATGTAGCGCCTTTTTTATGCATCCTAAGATCAGGCCGTGCCGCCCACCGTCAGATTATCCACTTTCAGCGTCGGCTGACCGACGCCCACAGGCAGGCTCTGGCCCTCTTTGCCGCAAACGCCCACGCCGTTATCCAGCTTCAGGTCGTTACCAACCATGGAGATCTGCTGCATGGCCTCAATACCGGAGCCAATCAGGGTTGCGCCCTTCACCGCTTTGGTCACTTTGCCCTTCTCAATCAGATACGCCTCTGAGGTAGAGAAGACAAATTTGCCGGAGGTGATATCCACCTGACCGCCACCAAAGTTTGGCGCGAAGATACCGTAATCAACGGATTCGATAATCTCCTGCGGCGTGGATTTGCCCGGCAGCATGTAAGTGTTGGTCATGCGCGGCATCGGCAGGTGCGCGTAGGATTCGCGACGGCCGTTACCCGTTGGCGCTACGCCCATCAGCCGTGCGTTAAGCTTGTCCTGCATGTAGCCTTTCAGTACGCCATTTTCGATCAGCACGTTGTACTGACCCGGCGTACCTTCATCGTCGACAGAAATTGAGCCGCGACGGTCGAGCATGGTGCCATCATCCACCACGGTACACAGTTCGGAGGAGACAAGCTGCCCCATCTGACCGCTGAATACGGACGTCCCGCGACGGTTGAAATCACCTTCCAGGCCGTGACCGACCGCTTCGTGCAGCAGCACGCCCGGCCAGCCTGCGCCCAGTACCACCGGCAACGTACCGGCGGGTGCAGCCACGGCAGACAGGTTGACCAGCGCCATGCGCACGGCTTCTTTTGCCCATGCATCCGCGCGGGCTTCGCCGTCAACATCGCCCAGGAACCAGTCATAGCCAAAACGACCGCCGCCACCGCTTGAGCCGCGCTCGCGCTTGCCGTCGTCTTCAACCTGCACGCTGATAGAGAGACGCACCAGCGGGCGAACATCCGCCGCCAGGGTACCGTCCGTCGCCGCCACCAGGATCAGTTCATAAACCCCGGTCAGGCTGGCAGAGACTTCCTGCACACGCTTGTCCGCCGCGCGAGCCACTTTGTCCACGCGACGCAGGATGTCCAGCTTCTCCTCGCGGCTCATGCTTTGCAGCGGGTCGATGCTGGTATAGAGCGCAGCGTGCTGCACTTCACCCAGCGTTTTCACCCGTCCGTCGCCCGTATCGCGCACAATGGTTCGCGCCGCCTGCGCGCTCTGCTCCAGCGCGGCCAGGCTTATCTGGTCTGCATAGGCAAAACCGGTTTTTTCGCCGCTGACGGCGCGCACGCCGACGCCCTGGTCAATGTTATAAGAGCCATCTTTAATGATGCTGTCTTCTAAAACCCAGGATTCGTGATAGCTCGACTGGAAATAGAGATCGCCGTAGTCGAGGCGGCGTTCGGTCAGTTGACCAAGAATTGAGAACAGGTCCTGATGGCTCAGGCCGTTCGCTGCGAGCAAATGTTCACTTACCAGGTTCAGACTCATCGTATTGCTACTCGTTCGTTGCCGCCCGTGGCGGTATAAAGATCGTATTTATTGAGAGTGAGGCAATTACATGCCCACGTCAAATCATTGCTGTGCTTCTTTGCGCGGCTGGCGCAGCACCTCATTAATCTGTGGTTTATCAACCGGCCCGGTAATGCGATAGCGCAGAATCGAGACTTTGCTCCAGAGCGGCCCCAGCACTTTACTGGCCGCAAACACCGCCGCACCGACAATCGGGTTAACCACAAAGGCCGCCGCCACGCCCACGCTTGCGGAAATTTCCGGCGCCACCACGGCCTCCATATCCAGCTCGCGGCGCACGAGATCCACTGACCCTTTCATCGCGATATCCGCTTCCAGGCCGTCCACCAGCGTGTCGTCGGTGTGCAGAACGCCGTCTTTGATCCACGCCGTGCTGCGAATGGAATCGTAATAGAAACCTTCGCTGAAGGTGTCGCTAAAGTCGAAGCGCAGCTTGCGCAGCAGCGCGTCAAAACTCAGCAGACGCAGGATCTGCCCGGCGCGCCCCGTGCTCACATCGGCAATCTCACCCTTACCGAAGTTGGTTTTCAGGATGCCGTTAAGCGAAGCTTCATCGGGTGTCCATGGCGCAGCGCGCCAGTGCAGATCGTAATTCACATCGAAGGACGATCCGCGCAGCGGCGTGCTGATGCCGAAGAAGTTAGCCGCGGCGTCCAGCTTGTTGCCTTTAATATCGCCCTTCAGCGAGGTGCGCTGTTCACCCGGTTTGTTCACCCATTCGCCAGCGGCAGTCATGCGGCCAAAGCCGGTATCCACCAACCCGCCAGTGAGGCTCAGCGTATTGCCCTGAATAGCAAAATCACCGTCGATACGGCCATATTTTTGCCCCCACAGCCAGCACTCCGCACAGCGCAGCTGGAGATCGGGCCAGCCGCTGAAATCCACGCGCGACGTTCCACTGCCACTGACAGGAGAAGCGCTTGTCGACTGTGCTTTAGACGCCGTAAAGGTCGGATTGTAATAGAGATAACGGATAGCCGCCTGCCATGGCGCGTGATCGCGCATGGTCAACGAACCGTTGATCTCACGCCCCTGCGCCTCGACCTTTGAGCCGTTTACCGTCGGCCGGGAGACAATACTCAGGTTGTTCCACTGCTGCCCGCCCAGCCTCAGCGCAGGCGTGCGCAAGGTAATGGACTGCGGGAACTGCGCCGTTTGGTCGACGTTTTGCCCGACACCTTTCTGGAACAGTGCCAGCCACTCTGCGCCATCCATCGGCGGGAGATTCAGTTCAACGCCCGCCTGCTCCGGCAGCGGCGGCGTGGTACGGCTGTCCGTCGTCCAGATCGCCCTGTCCAGCGTCAGCTTGCGGTTAAGCAGCCAGCGGCTGTTGAAGTGGTTTGTTCCGCCAGCGTTTCCGGTTAAATCGAAGCTGTTGAGGTTGCCCACAACCTTAACGTTGACGGGCAATGCTTCACCGCTTTTCTTATTCAGCGGCGCGGGAATCTGGCTGCTGAGGTTTTTCAGATCGCCCGTAATGTCGACGTTATAGCGCGCACCGGCATGATAAGGCAGGTCGATGGCGACCTTGCCATTCCATGACACCGCGCCGTCCACCGCATTCTCAATCGGCTTCGGCAGAACATCCATGCGTGACGGCTGCCAGTTCGCGTCCATATTGACCGCCACCTGGTAGGCTTTATCGCCCTCAATGGTGGAGAAATCGATATTGACGGGTTGATTGAACCAGGTCGCTTTCAGCGGCTCACTTTTCAGCGTGCCGTTAACAAAGCTGAACTGACCGCTGAGGTTGTTCAGCGTGCTGTCCAGCGGCTTGATATAGAGGCTGTTGTTATTAAGGCGAACGTCACCTTTGGCGGTGGTCATTTCACCGTCCAGCGGGATATCCAGATGTAAGCGAGCATTCACATCGCCATCTAATTGCAACTGCTGAAGGGTGGCTGCCAGGGAGTCATTCAGCGGCGTATCTTCAAAGTACGGGCCAACCGCTTTACCCGGCCCCTTAATATCCGCATCAATCAGCAGTTTCTCTTTGGAGTAATCCGGGATGTTTGCCGTCAGGTTGCTTGCCGTTACGCCGCCCAGCGCAACGCTGTCCGTCTTCATCCACAGGCCGTCATTCAGGAAGTTGAGTTCAATATCCAGATTCTTCAGCGCCGGCCAGTCCGGCTGGAAGGCATAGGTGGCGTTGCGTAGCGGCACCAGAACCTGGAACTGGCCTTCGTTGTGCTTATACGGGAACAGGTGCGGGTTGCCGCCGTAGACCAGCGTGGCGTTATCCGCCTGGCCGCCCTGAATGGCGCCGCTGAGATAGTCCACCAGCGCTTTCCCCATCAGGTTTTCCGGGAAATAGCGCCACGCCTGTGAACCGTCATCCGTGCTGATGCCCGCCAGAATACCCAGCCACGGCTCATCGCCTTCAGGCTGTAGATAACGGAAATTACCGCGCGCGTGGACCGCTTTGGCTTTTACATCAATATCGCGGCCATCGAGCTGAAAACCTTTGTCATTCTTCAGCCAGTTGAGGGTGGCATTTCCCTTTTCGATCTCCAGTGGCGCACGGAAGACCGTTTCGTACGGCATTTTCGCGTCCTGCATTTCTGCCGTCAGCCTGCCGTTTTCCACGCTTCCTTCCAGTTTACCGCTGAAGTGCTCGGCACCCGGCAGCAGTTTCCACTGTTTCCATGCGAGATTTTTCCATGCCGCCTGAAAACGCGTCTTTTCCGTGGCCTGGAGCGGAATATCCAGCGCCAGCCGGTTTATCTGCCCGCTCGGCTGCGTCGCCAGCCAGATTTCGCCCAGCTCCGGGGAGAGTTTTGCGGCCATTGAACGCAGCCCTTCGATCGCCGTCAGATCCAGGTTACTGGCGCGGATACGCAACTCGTCGCTGCGTTTACCGTTTATCCCGCCGACGTCCTGCTCCGGCATCCACGCCAGCGTCAGCGCGCCGCGCGGCCAGGGTTTGTTATCCATGGAGATGCGCGTATCCGGGATAGCGAACTGCCAGCCGCCTTTATCCTGCGTCACGTGTGCGGTGAGGTTATCGACGGAAAGTTGATGCTGATGGTTTTCCCCCTTCCAGCTCGCGCCCCCCTGCTTAAGCCAGATATCGCCGCTGGCGAACGCCCCGTTCGTCAGGGTCATCCAGCCTTCCAGGCTGAAGCGCGCGGTTTCCAGCTGCATGTTCTGCTGTAGCCACTCACCGAGCCACGGCTTCACGTCCACGTCGTCCGCCTGTAGCCACACCCTGCCGTTGTTCAGCAGGCCATTGTCGTCGCGCAGATCCATCCGCACCTGCATAACGCCGTGCTGCCCGTTCAGGCTGGAGAGATTCACCTGCCCCTCGGCGCGGTGGCGATCTTTCCCGTTTAACCAGGTCAGCTGTGGGATCGCCAGCTCAGCGCGCTGCCCGGAAAGGGTAATAAAGCTCACTTCGCTGTCGCGCAGATCGAAATGATCGAACTGGCGGAGGAAGAGATCGCTGAAGCGGTTGGCTTCCAGACCCTGATTATTATCACCGCCCGTCAGCGGAGTATTGGTCAGAAACTGAAGTTGATAAAAGGTGAGATCGCGAAACTGCCAGCGCAGATGCAGCAGGCTTTGCCAGACATCCAGCGCCAGGGTGACGCGTTTGATTTTGAGGTTGCCGCCATCTTTCAGGCTGGCGCGGATATCGCGCGCATCAAGCGTCGGGCCAAAGTTCTGCCAGCTTGCCTCGATATGGCTCACGTCCACTGGCAGGCCGGTGGCGGATTCGATTTTTGCCAGGATCTGCGGACGCCAGCTGTCCAGATGCGGCAAGGCGAGACGCAGCCCGCTCACGAGCAACGCGACAATCACGACCAGCGTTGCCCCTGTAAGCAGTAAAATCCCCGGCAATCGCCTCACGCGTCTCTCCTTGTCAGCCTTAAATCTCGCAGCGAACTGCGTTTACATCATGACGACGTCAAACTGCTCCTGGTTATAGAGCGGCTCAATTTGCACTTTTACCTGTTTGCCGACAAAGATTTCCACTTCCGCCAGCGCGTGCGACTCTTCCCCTTTCAGGGCCTCCGCCACCGCAGGGGAAGCATAGACCAGAAAACGGTCTGAGTCGTAGGCATGATGGACACGGACAATCTCACGCATGATCTCGTAGCAGACCGTCTCCACCGTCTTTACCGTTCCGCGTCCATGGCAGGTTGGACACTCATTACACAGGACATGTTCCACGCTTTCGCGGGTCCGTTTCCGGGTCATTTCCACCAGACCGAGCTGCGAGAAGCCATTGATGCTGGTTTTCACGCGATCTTTACTCAGCGCCTGCTCCAGGGAGTGCAGCACGCGACGGCGGTGATCTTCATTGTTCATATCGATAAAGTCGATGATGATAATGCCGCCCAGATTACGCAGGCGCAGCTGGCGCGCGATGGCCTGCGTCGCTTCGATGTTGGTGTTGAAGATGGTGTCATCGAGGTTGCGATGGCCGACAAACGCGCCGGTGTTGATATCGACGGTGGTCATCGCTTCGGTTTGATCGATGATCAGATAGCCACCCGATTTCAGCTCAACCTTACGCTCCAGCGCACGCTGGATTTCGTTTTCAACGTCATAGAGGTCAAATATCGGCTGGCGTCCGGTGTAATGCTCCAGCAGACCCGGCATTTCCGGGATGTACTCGGCGGTGAACTCCAGTAAGGCTTCGTACGTCAGACGGGAATCCACGCGGATGCGGTCAAGCTGGGCGTCGGCGAAATCGCGTAATACGCGCTGAGCGAGCGCCAGCTCACCGTACAGCCGGTAGCGGGTCTGGTTGCGTTTTTTACGCTCCATCACTTTGGTCCAGACGCGCTTCAGGTAGGCCGCATCCGAGGCCAGATCTTCTTCGCTGATCCCTTCCGCCGCGGTACGGATAATAAACCCGCCCTGCTCGTCGCAGTAGGCGCTGACCACCTTTTTCAGGCGCTCACGCTCGCTTTCGCTCTCAATACGCTGTGACACGCCGACGTGCGACGCCCCCGGCATAAAGACCAGATAGCGTGAAGGCAGGGTGATGTCGGTGGTCAGACGCGCGCCTTTGGTGCCCAGCGGATCTTTTACCACCTGCACCATCAGATCCTGGCCCTGACGCACCAGCTCAGAGATGTCGCGCACGGCAAACTGCTTTTGCTCTTCGCCTGCCACGCATTCGGTGTGCGGCATGATATCGGAGGCATGTAAAAACGCTGCCTTATCGAGCCCAATATCTACAAAAGCCGCCTGCATACCCGGCAGGACACGACTGACACGACCTTTGTAGATATTGCCTACGATTCCGCGTCGCGCTTCACGCTCAATATGAATTTCCTGGAGAATGCCACCATCAATGTAGGCCACACGGGTTTCCGATGGCGTTACGTTTACCAACAATTCAGCCGTCATAATTATCCCTTCCCTCACGCAGTGAGTTAAAATTGCTCAGCAACTCATACGTTTCCACCAGCGGTAAGCCGACTACGGCGTGATAGCTGCCATTTATCTTCCTGACAAAACAGCCACCCAACCCTTGAATACCGTATGCACCTGCTTTATCCATAGGTTCACCGCTGGCGATATAGCCGGCGATCTCCTCGTCGGTGAGGACTCTGAACGTCACTTCCGTTACCACAAGGCAATCCAGAACGTACTGGCTGTCTGCCAGCGCTACCGCCGTCATCACCTGATGGGTTTGTCCGGACATGCTACGCAGCATCCGCGCCGCATGGTCTGCGTCGCGGGGTTTCTCAAGCACCTCACCATTGAGAATGACGATGGTATCCGCACCCAGTACCGGTAAGTCACGCGGCACGCATGCCACGCCCGCCTGCGCTTTTTCACGTGCCAGACGAGAGACATACTGCTGAGCGCTTTCACCCTCAGCACGTTTTTCTTCAATACCGGTAACGATGCGTTCGAAGGAGACACCCAACTGCGCGAGCAGTTCCTGGCGACGCGGAGAACCGGAGGCAAGATACAAAGACGTCATAGAAACCTTTTATTGCACGGCAAACTGCTGGCGAATTTTACGCATCAGCAGGAACAGCCACGGCCAGAGCACACCGTTTACTACACTACTCCAGAACACTTCCGGTCGGAAAGAGACGTTGATCACTAAAAACTCTGCCCAGAAAACAACGATATCCGCAGCGAGCGACAACAACATCACCACCAGCGCCTGTTGCCAGAGCGCAAGGTTACGAAAGAGCTGGAATTTGAGTGCGACGAGATACGCAATAATGCTCATGGATAAGGCGCGGACGCCAAGCGTAGAGCCACTGATAAGATCCAGTATGGCACCCATCACAAAACCTGTGCCGACATTTACGCGGTGCGGCAGGGCGAGGATCCAGTAGAGCAAAATGAGCAATACCCAGTTTGGCCGGAAAACAAGAATGTCGTCCGGCCAGGGCATAATTTGCAGCAACAGTGCAACGAGGAATGAGAGCCAGATTACCCAGCGCCCCTGGCTACGATAACTGGCCACTACTGCCCTCCACCCGAGACTTGCGGCGGTGGCGGCGCGTCCGGCAGCGGCTGCGTTAACCCCGTCGCCGGAGCCGGTACGGGTGCAGGTGGTCCCATCGCATCCGGCGCAGGCAGCACCTGCGGCATCATCTGCATCAGGCGTTCATTGGCCACGCGATGCACATCTTCCGGGGTCATCGGGTTAGCGCCGTTACGATCGGCGCCCCACAGCAGCAGCAGGTAGCGCAAACGCTGCAAGCCAGCCGTTGGACGCGCCTGAATCACGGTATAGGCACGCTGAGTATCGAGCTTCACGGAAGAGACAACCGCAACCGGGTAGCCCTCAGGGAAACGACCGCCCAGACCGGACGTCACCAGCACGTCGCCCACGCGGATATCCGTGTTGGCGGGCAGATGTTCCAGTTGCAGATCGTCCGTGCAGCCATTACCGGCGGCAATCACGCGAATATCGTTACGCAGCACCTGAATCGGCAGTGCATGGGTGGCATCGCAAATCAGCAGCACGCGGCTGGTCAGTTTGGCAACCGCCACAACCTGGCCCACGACGCCTTTATCGCTGATGACAGGCTGACCTTCGTATACGCCGTTCACGCTGCCTTTATCAATCACCACCTGATCGCTGTACGGATCGTTTACGGTGGAGATCACCTGGGTGACCATTTTCTGTTCATCCTGGCGCAGCGGCGAGCCAAGCAGTTCACGCAGGCGTGCGTTTTCCTGCTTATATTGCCCCAGCATCAGCAGCTCGCTGTTTTTCAGCAGCAGCTCCTGGCGTAACGCACGGTTTTCAAGTTCGAGCTGGTCACGCGATGAGAGCGTTTGCGACACGGAGTCGAGCAGTTCACGGGGACCATTTGAAATAAAGTAGAAAGGACTGACGGCGGTATCCATGTACGTTCGGATCTGGCTGAACGTACCGAGGCGGCTATCGGCAATAATGACCCCGAGCGCAACCAGAACCGCCAGGATCAGGCGAAACTGTAGCGACGGGCCACGGCTAAAAATTGGCTTCATAGGCTATGCGTATTCTCGCGTCAGAGAGAAAGGGTAGCAAATTGCTACCCTCTCACACCCGACTACTCTTCGCTAAACAAGTCGCCGCCGTGCATGTCGATCATTTCCAGCGCCTTGCCACCACCACGGGCGACGCAAGTCAGTGGATCTTCTGCAACTACGACAGGAATACCTGTCTCTTCCATTAACAGGCGGTCGAGGTTACGCAGCAGTGCACCACCACCGGTCAGAACCATACCGCGCTCGGAGATATCGGAGGCCAGCTCTGGCGGGCACTGTTCCAGCGCAACCATCACTGCGCTCACGATGCCGGTCAGCGGCTCCTGCAACGCTTCCAGGATTTCGTTGGAGTTCAGGGTGAATCCGCGTGGCACGCCTTCCGCCAGGTTACGACCGCGAACTTCGATCTCGCGAACTTCATCACCCGGATAGGCAGAACCGATTTCGTGCTTGATGCGCTCTGCGGTCGCTTCACCGATCAGAGAGCCGTAGTTACGGCGAACGTAGTTGATGATGGCTTCGTCGAAACGGTCACCGCCGATACGTACGGAGGAGGAGTACACTACGCCGTTCAGGGAGATAACGGCCACTTCAGTGGTACCGCCACCGATATCCACCACCATAGAACCGGTAGCTTCAGAAACCGGCAGACCCGCACCAATTGCCGCAGCCATCGGTTCTTCAATCAGGAACACTTCACGCGCACCGGCACCCTGAGCGGATTCACGGATCGCACGGCGTTCAACCTGGGTTGCGCCAACCGGCACACACACCAGCACGCGCGGGCTTGGGCGCATGAAGCTGTTGCTGTGAACCTGCTTGATGAAGTGCTGAAGCATTTTTTCGGTCACGAAGAAGTCAGCAATAACGCCGTCTTTCATTGGGCGGATCGCGGCGATGTTGCCCGGCGTACGGCCCAGCATCTGCTTCGCATCATGACCTACTGCGGCCACGCTTTTTGGCGAGCCGGCACGATCCTGACGAATGGCCACAACGGAAGGCTCATTCAATACGATGCCTTGTCCTTTTACATAAATAAGGGTATTCGCGGTACCCAGGTCAATGGACAGGTCATTGGAAAACATGCCACGAAATTTTTTCAACATACTAAGGGATAATCCTGAAAGCTGGGGCGGAAAACAAAATCCGCTTACTTTACCAACCACACGCAGCAGCGACAAGGCGCAAAAATCGTCTGCTACGGTGAAAATTAGTGCAGCACGTTTCCTTTGTTACAAATTCATCCCCTGAATCCCTCAGGGCTGAGTAAACAGCAGCGTCCCTCACTTTCACTTGTAACCCATTAAAGGTCGTTCACTGGCTTTTATGCTCGTCTTGCTCAAAGCTACAGGCGCGATATTCTACGTGAAAACAAAGTAAACGGCAGGTCAAACAGAGTATCTTTGCAAATATTTTTTCACATTGGTGTCAAGCGGCTGAGAGGCGGCAAAAAAATCCCCCTGACCGCCCGTCACGCCGCGCTCTGTCAACATCTGCCATTCACTTCGTGAACGTACGCCTGCGGCAAATACTTGCGTTTGCGTTCCTTTGCACGCTTCCACCAGGCTTTGTACCAGCAGCTGGTTTTCGGTGCGTTTTTCAATATTCCTTACCAGACCCGGATGCAGCTTCAATAATTCAACATCCAGCTCTTTGATCCAGCTGGTACTCACCAGCGTCAGACCCGCCTGGGTTACCGCCACGCGAGCCCCAAGCGCATTGATTAAACGCACCACCGGGCGCAACCGGCTGATGTGTTGACCTACATCTGCCTCTGCAAGTTCAAAAATAATGCGTTTGCGTTGCGATTTTTCGCATTGCATTAACGTGTCACGTAACCAGCGCTGGAAGCGCGGACGGATCAGCGATTCGACGGTCACCTGCAAAGCCAGATTTTCTTCAGGCCAGTACGATAAAAACGGAATGAGGCGGGTGATTTGCTGACGGTCATACTCTTCGGACAATCCGAATTGCAACACCATGGGCAGATATTCCGCGGAGATAACCTCTTCGGTGCCATCAAAAATACGGCACATCAACTCACGATGATGGACATGACCACTCTTCATGACCGCCGGTTTTTGATAGATGCGCGGTCCGCCCCGGCTCAGCATCTGTTCAATCAGGGTTCGCCAGCGCACGTTGCCACGCCCTTTCTCCGGCAGCGTATCATCATAGACCGCCCAGCCGTTCGCCCCCTGCAATACGGCGTTACGCGTGGCCGCTTCCGCATGTTCCATCACCTGCTCCGTCGACTGACCGCCGCGCCAGGCACAGATGCCCATATGCACCATGTCGTCTCTGTCGAGCATTTTGCTCTGGGGCAGCGCATCGACGGCTTTCAGCAGCTGGCTGGCGATACTCTCGGACTCCTTTAAGGTGCGATGCGGCAGCAAGACGGCAAAGTCGCTGCGGTGGTAGCGTGCCAGTAACGCGCCGGGGTAGCGCATAATAAAGGTGGACAGCAGGTTAATCAGCGTAAAGAGGTTCTCTTCCGCCACGCGCTGGCCCCAGGTATCACGGAGCAGATCGAAGTCGGGCAGGCGAATCATCATTACCACGCCATGCGTACCCACCTTTTCGGGGTCATCAAGAAGCGTAGCCAGCTGATTATCAAAGAAGAGACGGTTGTTCAGGCCCGTTTTGTTATCCTGCGCGGCGTAAGAGCGAATCAACGTGTCCATACGGCTACGCTGATCGCTGGCAAACTGGATTTCGGAGAGCAGCACGTCCAGGGCGCTACTGATGCGTGATGGCCATTCATAAACCGATCCCCGCACCTGCGGACCCCGCTCGCCATTCAGTATCCGCACGGAGCGTGTTTCCAGCAGTTCCTGGCCGGAAAGTTGACGACGCTGCCAGCGAACCGCGAGGAAAATCAGCAGTACGATAAAGGCAACGGCGATGGTTAAGGGCGCGGTGGTCATGAGCGAGCGTAAATAGTTGCTCATCGGATCCTGGTACATCAGATGAATTGTCATACCCGGATGTTTAAGCGAATGAACCGTAACGTCCCGATACTGATCTACCGTGCCGGCAGGACGATAGCTGCCCTGGCGGGTATGGCTGAAAACGGTCTGCTTCCCCTGTTTAATGTCGATCTGCACTATATCCACAGGCACCATTAACTCATCCAGCTCACGCGAAAGCGCCGGGAAGGAGGTTGTAATCAGGCGAGTGTCGATAACCGATGCAACCGATTCAACCCGGTTAATCAGCTTATCCTGGATGGCATTGTAAAAGCTCAGCGAGCAGCCAATTAGCGTGACAAATATGGTCAGCCCCGTCAGCAAGGTAATAAAAGCTGAGAACTTCGTCGTTAATCGCATCCTTGAGATTACTCCGTGGGTTGAAGGGGGGTGCAAGTGAGCACTAACTTGCATTTCAAATGCGACATACTACCAAACCTGGTGTATCTGGCAATTTATTGCGTTAAATCGGCACTGCGTTTCATTGAGCGAGTATAGTCATCAGAACATATTTTCCCATCATCAAACCTAGTGAGGACCCTGTATGCAGGCTTTGATCTTAGAACAGCAGGACGGCAAAACCGTTGCCTCGGTGCAAACCATTGAGGAGAGCCGCCTGCCGGAGGGCGACGTGACCGTAGATATCGACTGGTCCAGCCTGAACTATAAGGATGCACTGGCGATTACGGGAAAAGGTAAAATCATCCGAAATTTCCCGATGGTGCCAGGAATCGACTTTGCAGGCCGCGTGCATACCAGTGAAGATCCGCGTTTTCACGCCGGACAGCAGGTGCTGCTCACCGGCTGGGGAGTAGGTGAAAACCACTGGGGCGGACTGGCAGCGCAGGCGCGCGTAAAAGGTGACTGGCTGGTCCCGATGCCCAAAGGTCTGGACGGTCGTAAGGCGATGATCATCGGCACGGCAGGTTTCACGGCCATGCTGTGCGTGATGGCGCTGGAAGAGGCCGGGATCCGTCCTGAGTCGGGCGAAATTGTCGTCACCGGCGCCAGCGGCGGCGTGGGCAGCACGGCCGTCACGCTGCTGCACAAGCTGGGGTATCAGGTCGCCGCCGTCTCTGGCCGCGAAAGTACGCATGATTATCTACGTCAGCTGGGCGCAAGCCGCATTCTGAGCCGCGACGAATTTACCGAGACCCGCCCGCTGGAAAAACAGGTCTGGGCTGGCGCAGTAGATACCGTCGGCGACAAAGTGCTGGCGAAGGTGCTGGCGCAAATGAATTACGGCGGCTGCGTGGCGGCCTGTGGACTGGCGGGTGGTTTTGCCCTGCCGACAACGGTGATGCCATTTATTCTGCGTAACGTGCGTCTTCAGGGTGTCGATTCGGTCATGGCCCCAGCCGAGCGGCGGGCTGAGGCCTGGGAACGTCTGGTGCAGGATCTGCCAGCCTCATTCTATGAGCAGAGCGCCACGGAGATTACCCTGAGCCAGGCGCCAGAGTTCGCCAGTAAAATCATGGACAACCAGTTCCACGGTCGTGCGCTGGTTAAAATCGCCTAATCTTCAAATTTTCGTGACATATTCGCGCTAACCCTCCTCCTCCGTCATGCTTAGAAAAACGCCTGACGGAGGATGCCATGAAAACCCGAAAACTGACGGAAGCCGACGTAACGTCTGAATCTGTCTTTATGCTACAGCGCCGCCAGATCCTGAAAATGCTTGGCATCAGCGCCACCGCCCTGACGCTCACCCCTGCGGCCCATGCCGATCTGCTCGACTGGTTTAAGGGCAACGATCGCCCGAAAGCCCCCTCCGGCGCACCGCTTAACTTCACGAAACCAGCGCAGTGGCAGAATAAACTGACGCTAACGCCGGAAGACAAAGTCACCGGCTATAACAACTTCTATGAGTTTGGTCTTGATAAGGCCGATCCTGCCGCCAACGCCGGGAGCATGAAAACCGATCCCTGGACGCTGAAGATAGATGGCGAGGTGGCAAAACCGCTGACGCTGGATCATCATGACCTCACCACCCGCTTCCCCCTTGAAGAACGCATTTACCGTATGCGCTGTGTGGAAGCCTGGTCGATGGTGGTGCCGTGGGTAGGTTTCCCTTTGCACAAACTGCTGGCGCTGGTTGAGCCCACCAGCAACGCGAAGTATGTTTCCTTCCAGACGCGCTATGCCCCGGACGAGATGCCAGGCCAGAAGGATCGGTTTATCGGCGGCGGGCTGGAGTATCCCTACGTTGAAGGTTTACGTCTCGACGAAGCCATGCATCCGCTTACGCTGCTCACCGTCGGGGTTTATGGCAAAGCGCTGCCGCCGCAAAACGGGGCGCCCATTCGCCTGACCGTACCGTGGAAATACGGTTTCAAGGGCATCAAATCGATCGTCAGCATTAAGCTCACCCGTGAACGCCCCCCCACCACCTGGAACCTGGCAGCGCCTGACGAGTATGGTTTTTTTGCCAACGTTAACCCGCACGTTGACCATCCGCGCTGGTCGCAGGCAACGGAACGTTTTATCGGTTCCGGCGGCGCGCTGGATGTTAAACGCCAGCCAACGCTGCTGTTTAACGGCTATGCGGATGAGGTGGCATCCCTCTACCGTGGGCTGAACTTACGGGAGAACTTCTAAGTGCGTTTAACGGCAAAGCAGATAACCTGGCTGAAGGTACTCCTGCATTTAGCCGGATTGCTCCCTTTTATCTGGCTCTTCTGGGCAGCCAGCCAGGGACAGTTCAGTGCCGATCCGGCGAAAGATATTCAGCATTTTACGGGTCGGATGGCTCTGAAATTTTTGCTGGCGACCTTGCTCGTCTCACCGCTGGCGCGCTACGCTAAACAGCCATTATTGATACGTACCCGTCGGCTTTTAGGGCTATGGTGTTTTGCCTGGGCGACGCTGCATCTCACCAGCTACGCCCTGCTGGAACTGGGCATTAACAACCTGGCACTCCTTGGCAGCGAACTGGTGACGCGTCCCTATCTGACGCTGGGTATCGTAAGCTGGCTGGTTTTACTGGCGCTGACGCTGACCTCCACGCAGTATGTGCAGCGAAAACTGGGTCGACGCTGGCAACTGCTGCACAACTTCGTCTATCTTGTCGCGATCCTCGCCCCCATTCATTACCTGTGGTCGGTGAAGATTTTATCCCCTCAGCCGGTCATCTATGCTCTGCTGGCCCTGGCCCTTTTAGCGTGGCGTTACAAGAAGTTCCGCCAGTGGTTGCGATAGTTCACGAAACTGTGCGTTTTCCCGCAGATTATTTATCAACCGCGAATCTTTTTCGGATAGCGGTTGATAATCTTCCCTGATAAGACCAGTATTTAGCTGCCAAATGCTACGAAATCGTTATAATGTGCGACTTCGGTTTTCCCGACAGGGGTTTTAGGCCTCTGAAAGGGTGACAATTGCGCTTTGAGGGTATATGTTGTTTTTTACCCGAAAATCGCAGGAGATAGCGGCACAATGGCTGATAAATTCCAAATTTTAGTTTTAAACGGACCGAACCTGAACATGCTCGGCACCCGTGAGCCAGAGAAGTACGGCACGCTGACATTGAGCGAAATTGTTAACCGTCTGAGTACGGAAGCAGCGTCGCTGAATGTGGATTTGGACCATTTTCAGTCAAACGCGGAGTACGCAATCATCGACCGTATTCATCAGGCTAAAGACACTGTGGACTATATCCTGATCAATCCGGCCGCGTTTACGCACACCAGTGTTGCTATACGCGACGCACTGCTCGCGGTGAGTATCCCGTTTATCGAGATCCACCTGAGTAACGTGCACGCCCGCGAGCCGTTCCGCCACCATTCCTACCTGTCAGATATCGCCGCTGGCGTGATTTGTGGGCTGGGTGCAGACGGCTATTCATACGCTTTACAGACAGCGGTAAAACGCTTGTCACAATCACACTAAACAAGAGTACGGAACCCACTCATGGATATTCGTAAGATTAAAAAACTGATCGAGCTGGTTGAAGAATCAGGCATCTCCGAACTGGAAATTTCTGAAGGCGAAGAGTCTGTACGCATCAGCCGTGCAGCCCCAGCCGCTAGCTTCCCGGTAATGCAGCAAGCTTACGCTGCGCCAGTGCAGCAGCCTGCGCTCTCCGCAGCCGTTGCGCCAGCGGCAGCAGAAGCGGCACCTGCGGCTGCAACAGAAATCAGTGGTCACATCGTACGTTCCCCAATGGTTGGTACTTTCTACCGCACCCCGAGCCCGGACGCGAAGGCGTTCATCGAAGTGGGTCAGAAAGTCAACGTAGGCGATACCCTGTGCATCGTTGAAGCCATGAAAATGATGAACCAGATCGAAGCAGACAAATCAGGTACTGTGAAAGCGATCCTGGTCGAAAGTGGTCAGCCGGTAGAATTTGACGAGCCGCTGGTCGTCATCGAGTAACGAGGCGAACATGCTGGATAAAATTGTTATCGCCAACCGTGGCGAGATTGCACTGCGTATTCTTCGTGCCTGTAAAGAACTGGGCATCAAGACCGTGGCCGTGCACTCAAGCGCGGATCGCGATTTAAAACACGTATTGCTGGCGGATGAGACGGTCTGTATCGGTCCGGCTCCGTCCGTAAAAAGCTATCTGAACATCCCGGCTATCATTAGCGCCGCCGAAATCACTGGCGCGGTCGCGATTCACCCGGGTTATGGTTTCCTCTCCGAGAACGCCAACTTTGCTGAGCAGGTTGAACGCTCTGGCTTTATCTTCATTGGCCCGAAAGCCGACACCATTCGCCTGATGGGTGACAAAGTGTCTGCCATCACCGCGATGAAAAAAGCTGGCGTGCCTACCGTACCGGGCTCTGACGGCCCGCTGACCGACGATATGGATGCTAACCGCGCCCATGCTAAACGCATTGGCTACCCGGTGATCATCAAAGCGTCCGGCGGCGGCGGCGGTCGCGGTATGCGCGTTGTACGCAGCGATGCTGAACTGGCGCAGTCCATCTCCATGACCAAAGCGGAAGCGAAAGCGGCTTTCAGCAATGACATGGTGTACATGGAAAAATACCTGGAAAACCCACGCCACATCGAAATTCAGGTGCTGGCTGACGGTCAGGGTAACGCAATCTATCTGGCAGAACGTGACTGCTCCATGCAGCGTCGTCACCAGAAAGTCGTCGAAGAAGCGCCAGCGCCGGGCATTACGCCGGAACTGCGTCGCTACATCGGTGAGCGTTGCGCCAAAGCGTGTGTCGATATCGGCTATCGCGGGGCGGGTACCTTTGAGTTCCTGTTCGAAAACGGCGAGTTCTACTTCATTGAGATGAACACCCGTATTCAGGTTGAACACCCGGTTACCGAAATGATCACCGGCGTTGACCTGATCAAAGAACAGCTGCGTATCGCAGCCGGTCAGCCGCTGTCCATCAAACAGGAAGAAGTTGTGGTGAAAGGCCATGCGGTAGAGTGCCGTATCAACGCCGAAGACCCGAACACCTTCCTGCCAAGCCCGGGTAAAATCACGCGTTTCCACGCGCCGGGTGGCTTTGGTGTGCGCTGGGAGTCCCATATCTACGCCGGTTACACCGTACCGCCGTACTATGACTCAATGATCGGTAAGCTGATCTGCTACGGCGAAAACCGTGACGTGGCCATTGCCCGCATGAAGAACGCCCTTCAGGAGCTGATCATTGACGGGATCAAAACCAACGTTGATCTCCAGATGCGCATTATGAGCGACGAGCACTTCCAGAATGGTGGCACTAACATCCACTACCTGGAGAAAAAACTCGGTCTGAACGAGAAGTAAGAGACCAGTGTTGCTAAAAGGCCGGATTATCCGGCCTTTTTTATTTCTGGGGATCGCTAAGCCCCATCATGTACAATCCCCGCTTTCTTCATCCACAAGGGACAAAAAATGGACAAACGTTTTGTTCAGGCCCATAAAGAAGCGCGCTGGGCGCTGTGGCTGACCCTTCTCTATCTCGCTGCATGGTTAGTAACTGCTTACTTACCTGATTCGGCGATTGGCATTACCGGCCTCCCGCACTGGTTTGAAATGGCCTGCCTGCTGCTGCCGCTGGTGTTTATCCTGCTGTGCTGGGCGATGGTGAAATTCATCTATCGCGATATTTCACTGGAGGACGATGATGCAGCTTGAAGTCATTCTGCCCCTTATCGCTTACCTGTTCCTGGTGTTTGGCCTGTCGGTTTATGCGATGCGTAAACGTTCGACCGGCACCTTTCTGAACGAGTATTTCCTCGGGAGCCGCTCAATGGGTGGCGTCGTGCTGGCCATGACGCTGACCGCTACGTACATCAGCGCCAGCTCGTTTATTGGTGGCCCCGGCGCCGCTTATAAGTACGGGCTGGGTTGGGTACTGCTGGCCATGATCCAGCTGCCTGCCATCTGGCTCTCTCTGGGCATACTGGGTAAAAAGTTTGCCATTCTGGCCCGTCGCTACAATGCCGTAACGCTGAACGATATGCTGTTTGCCCGCTATCAGAGTCGCTTGCTGGTATGGCTGGCAAGCCTGAGTCTGCTGGTGGCGTTTATTGGCGCAATGACGGTGCAGTTTATCGGCGGCGCACGTCTGCTGGAGACGGCAGCCGGTATCCCCTATGAGACAGGTCTGGTCATTTTCGGTGTGAGTATCGCGCTGTATACCGCGTTTGGCGGGTTCCGCGCCAGCGTACTCAACGACACGATGCAGGGGATGGTGATGCTCATTGGCACCCTCGTTCTGCTGGTAGGTATCGTGCATGCCGCAGGAGGCCTGAGCCATGCGGTTGAAACCCTGGAAGCGATCGATCCGAAACTGGTCTCGCCGCAGGGGGCGGATGACATCCTCTCGCCAACCTTTATGACCTCGTTCTGGGTGCTGGTGTGCTTTGGCGTGATTGGCCTGCCGCATACCGCCGTGCGCTGCATCTCATATAAAGACAGCAAAGCGGTGCACCGCGGGATCATTATCGGGACAATTGTGGTGGCGATCCTGATGTTCGGTATGCACCTGGCGGGCGCGCTGGGACGCGCGGTGATCCCTGACCTTACCGTACCGGATCTGGTCATTCCGACCCTGATGGTGAAAGTGCTTCCGCCGTTTGCCGCCGGGATTTTCCTCGCCGCACCCATGGCGGCCATTATGTCGACCATCAACGCTCAGTTGCTGCAAAGTTCCGCTACGATCATTAAAGATCTCTATCTGAATTTGCGCCCTGAACAGGTCGAAAATGAGCGACGCCTCAAGCGTATGTCGGCGGTGATTACCCTGGTGCTGGGGGCGTTGCTGCTGCTGGCCGCATGGCGTCCACCGGAGATGATCATCTGGCTGAACCTGCTCGCCTTTGGCGGGCTGGAGGCCGTTTTCCTGTGGCCGCTGGTGCTGGGGCTGTACTGGGAACGCGCGAATGCCGCGGGTGCATTAAGCGGTATGATTGTCGGGGGCGTCCTGTATGCCGTTCTCGCCACGTTTAAAATTCAGTATCTGGGCTTCCATCCGATCGTGCCTTCGTTACTGTTAAGTTTACTGGCGTTTGTGGTGGGAAACCGTTTTGGTCGACCGGTGCCACAAACTGCCCTGATTTCTACTGACAAATAAAGAGTTTTGCCATGCCGTGGATCCAATTAAAACTGAACACAACCGGCGCGAACGCCGAAGAACTGAGTGATGCGCTGATGGAGGCCGGTTCGGTCTCTATCACCTTCCAGGACACGCATGACACGCCTGTCTTTGAGCCGCTGCCAGGCGAAACGCGCCTGTGGGGTGATACGGACGTTATCGGCCTGTTCGATGCAGAAACCGACATGAAAGAGGTCGTGGCGATTCTGGAAAACCATCCGCTGCTGGGCGCGGGTTTCGCGCATAAAATTGAACAACTGGAAGACAAAGACTGGGAACGCGAGTGGATGGACAACTTCCATCCGATGCAGTTTGGTCAGCGTCTGTGGATCTGCCCAAGCTGGCGTGAAGTGCCTGATGAAAACGCCGTCAACGTGATGCTGGATCCGGGCCTGGCGTTCGGCACCGGTACTCACCCGACAACCTCCCTGTGCCTGCAATGGCTGGATGGCCTGGATCTGGAAGGCAAAACCGTGATCGACTTCGGTTGCGGTTCCGGAATCCTTGCTATCGCGGCACTGAAACTGGGCGCGGCAAAAGCCATCGGGATCGACATCGATCCGCAGGCGATTCAGGCCAGCCGTGATAATGCCGAGCGTAATGGCGTTTCCGATCGCCTTGAACTGTATCTGCCGGACGCCCAGCCAGAGGCGATGAAAGCCGATGTGGTGGTCGCGAATATCCTGGCTGGCCCGTTACGCGAGCTGGCGCCGTTAATCAGCGTCCTGCCGGTTGAAGGCGGTCTGCTGGGCCTGTCCGGTATCCTTGCCAGCCAGGCAGACAGCGTCTGTGAAGCCTACGCCGATCTCTTTGCGCTCGACCCGGTGGTCGAGAAAGAAGAGTGGTGTCGCATCACCGGCCGTAAAAAATAAGCGTTTGGCGTGGTCGTCTGACCACGCCTTTTCCCTTCGGTTTTTTCTCCCGCCTTCTTCCTTTCTTCGATAAAATAACCGCACAAATCATAATGTTAATTATTGATTTGGATAATAAAATTCACAGGAAGAATATGATGAAACACATTTCAGGCAAGGCAGCGCTGCTGGCGCTGAGCATGATTTCGGCTACGGCTTACGCATCACACTGGAGCTATCAGGGTAAAGGCGCACCGGAACACTGGGGCGAACTGGACGAGGCGTACAAGACGTGTAAAAGCGGGATGTATCAGTCGCCGGTCAACATAGACAACACGGTCAAAGCCCACATCTCTCCGCTGGAAACGCACTATATCGACGGCCCGGTCATTCTGACAAACAACGGCCATACTATCCAGGCGAGTGAAAATGCCGATACACGCGACAGCATCACGCTTGATAAACAGCGCTGGACGTTACAGCAGTTCCATTTCCATGCACCATCCGAAAACACGGTGCACGGTAAAAAATACGCAATGGAAATGCATCTGGTCCATAAAAACGCTGACGGCGAACTGACGGTCGTTGCCGTTATGTTCGATCAGGGCGCGGCAAACACTGAACTGGATAAACTCTGGGGCGTGATGCCAGGACAGGTTGACCAGAACGTCACGATTAAGCCAACCCTCGATGTGAATAAATTACTGCCCGCGGATAAAACCTACTGGCGTTTTAGCGGCTCTCTGACCACGCCACCGTGTTCAGAAGGGGTAACGTGGCTGGTGCTCAAGCATCCGCTGACCGTCTCTGCTGAACAGCTGCAAAAATTCACTCACACCATGCATCACGAAAACAGCCGACCGGTTCAGCCGCTTCATGGCCGTCTGGTTGTTGAATAAGTCGATTTTGTACGTTGATATCCTGTGCTGAAATGCGACGCAGATCGCAAAGAAGCGCCATAATCTGCTGCTTATAGCAGCAGATTATCCCGGACAATTGATCCATTTATTCAGAAATGATGAGAAGTTACGGGAAATTGTAAGCGCCCACAAAATGTTCATTTATTCATAACACAATGATTTAAATAGCGAATAATCTTATCCGAAAAGAATGACTGGCGATTCCTTGATCTACAACAGAGGATTGTTCAAAGTTTGGCCTTTCATCTCGTGCAAAAAATGCGTAATATACGCCGCCTTGCAGTCACAGTATGGTCATTTCTTAACTCATGCGCATCGGACACCACCAGCTCAGAAATCGCCTGATCGCAGCCCCAATGGCAGGTATTACCGACCGGCCGTTCAGGACGCTGTGCTACGAGATGGGAGCAGGATTAACCGTTTCCGAGATGATGTCGTCTAACCCGCAGGTTTGGGAAAGCGATAAGTCCCGCCTTCGGATGGTGCACGTGGATGAACCAGGTATCCGCACCGTGCAAATTGCCGGAAGCGTGCCTGAAGAGATGGCAGATGCCGCGCGTATTAACGTGGAAAGTGGCGCCCAGATTATTGATATCAATATGGGTTGCCCGGCCAAAAAGGTGAATCGCAAGCTTGCAGGTTCAGCCCTTCTGCAATACCCCGACCAGGTGAAGTCAATCCTGACGGCGGTTGTCAGCGCAGTGGACGTTCCTGTTACGTTGAAGATTCGCACGGGTTGGTCGCCGGAACACCGTAACTGCGTAGAGATTGCCCAACTGGCCGAAGACTGTGGCATTCAGGCCCTGACCATTCATGGACGCACTCGCGCCTGTTTGTTCAACGGTGAAGCTGAATACGACAGCATTCGGGCAGTTAAGCAGAAAGTTTCCATTCCGATTATCGCGAATGGCGACATTACTGACCCGCTTAAAGCCAGAGCTGTGCTCGACTATACGGGAGCTGATGCTCTGATGATAGGACGTGCCGCTCAGGGAAGACCCTGGATCTTTCGGGAAATCCAGCATTATCTGGACACTGGGGAGCTGCTTGCCCCGCTGCCTCTGGCAGAGGTCAAGCGCTTGCTTTGTTCGCATGTTCGGGAATTGCATGACCACTACGGCCAGGCAAAAGGGTACCGAATTGCGCGTAAACACGTCTCCTGGTATCTCCAGGAGCACGCTCCAAATGACCAGTTTCGGCGCACATTCAACGCCATTGAGGATGCCAGCGAACAGCTGGAGGCGTTGGAGGCATACTTCGAAAATCTTGCGTAATGAAATAAAGAGCTGACAGAACTATGTTCGAACAACGCGTAAATTCTGACGTACTGACCGTTTCTACCGTTAACTCTCAGGATCAGGTGACTCAAAAGCCCCTGCGTGACTCGGTTAAACAGGCACTGAAGAACTATTTTGCTCAACTGAACGGTCAGGATGTTAATGACCTGTATGAGCTGGTACTGGCTGAAGTTGAACAGCCACTGTTGGACATGGTGATGCAATACACCCGTGGTAATCAAACCCGCGCTGCCCTGATGATGGGCATCAACCGTGGTACCCTGCGTAAGAAACTGAAAAAATACGGCATGAACTAATTTCGATTAGCTAACTGCTTGTTTAAAAAGGCGCTCTTCGGCATGGGGAAGCGCCTTTTTTATCGCCCGGACGGGCAACCGTCAACGCTTTGTAAACCTTCCCTTTCCCCACTTTTCAACGCCCGCTTTTCGTGTATATTTCCACCAACTTACAGGCTCTCTTTTCGCGGAATGACACATGATTCGTAAATACTGGTGGCTGGTCGTTTTTGCTGTCTCTGTTTTCATTTTCGATGCGCTGCTGATGCAGTGGATTGAACTGATGAGCACTGAAACCGATAAATGTCGCAATATGAATTCCGTGAACCCGCTTAAACTGGTCAACTGCTCAGAGCTGGACTAACCGCTTCCATCCTGTAAAACCCCTGTTAACACCTAATAAAAACAGGGATTTAAATCACTTTTCGTCATTTCCTGACGATGATAATGTCTGTGCCCTTTCCAACCGCTCTTGCTTAACGTCTCACAACGAGTGAACAGACCATGCTGGTTAGCCAATACAACCAAATCCTCGTAGTCATCTCCTTTATCGTTGCCATTCTTGCCGCCTACACCGCGCTGAATATGGCTGCGCGCGTTGCCGGAAGCCAGGGCGTCGCTGCACGCGTCTGGCTGGCAGGTGGCGGTGTTTCGATGGGGATTGGCGTGTGGGCGATGCATTTCATCGGTATGCTGGCGATGGATCTTTCCATGAGCATGAGTTACAACGCGGCCCTGACCGTGCTTTCGATGGTTATCGCCATCAGCTCGTCAATGTTCGCCCTGTGGCTTGTTAGCGGCGAGCAGCTACGTTTGCGTCGGTTACTGCCTGGCGCCGTCGTGATGGGAACGGGCATTGTTGCCATGCACTACACCGGTATGGCTGCCCTGGAGGTCACACCGGGTATTGTCTGGGATAAAACGTGGGTGGCTATCTCTGTGGTCATTGCCCTTGCCGCTTCACTGGCCGCTCTTTGGCTGACGTTCCGTTTACGTCAGGAAGCTGCACGAATGGCGTTGATGCGGCTGGGGGCGGCGATCACCATGGGCATCGCTATCGCTGGCATGCATTACGCTGGCATGGAAGCAGCACAATTTCCGATGTCGACGATGGTCCACCATCATGGCATTAACGGGAGCTGGCTGGCGATACTGGTTAGCGTGGTCGCGCTCGCTATTCTGGGGATTACGCTGCTGGTGTCGATGTTCGATGCCCGCCTTCAGGCTCGTACCTCGCTGCTGGCCTCATCACTGGCAGAAGCTAACCGTGAACTCGCACAGCTGGCGTTACATGATACGCTGACGCGATTACCCAATCGTATTCTGCTTGAGGATCGCCTCGATCAGGCCATCAGCAAGGCCGATCGCGAAGGAAGCCCTTTCGCGCTGATGTTTATGGATCTCGACGGCTTTAAAACCGTCAACGATGCCTATGGTCATGATGTCGGTGACAAGCTTCTGGTAGCGGTGACTCAGCGTTTGCTGTTGCAGTTGAAAGGCCAGTACACGCTGGCGCGTATCGGTGGGGATGAATTCGTCCTGCTGGCCGAAACCGCCACTCCGGATGATGCTGCCTCACTGGCAAATTCACTGGTGCGCGTCATTGATAGCCCGTTCCATCTCGATCCTTACGAACTGATGGTCACCCTGAGCATTGGCATTGCGCTCTATCCACACGATGGCAAAACCGATCGTGAACTGATGTTTAACGCCGATGCTGCGATGTACCACACAAAACATATGGGTCGTAACGGCTATCACTTCTTCCAGCCGTCAATGAATACGCTGGCGCAGACGCATCTACAGCTGATGAATGATCTGTGGCAGGCCATCGACCGTAATGAGTTACGCCTGCTTTATCAACCTAAATTCCACGCCCCTGCCGGACCTGTCCTCGGGTTCGAAGCGCTGTTACGCTGGCAGCATCCCAAACAGGGGTTACTCCCCCCCGACCTGTTTCTACCGCTGGCAGAGAAAACGGGGCTGATTATTCCCATTGGAAACTGGGTAATCGACGAGGCCTGCCGCCAGCTGCGTGAATGGCATCTTCAGGGCCACACGGACTGGTCAATGGCGGTGAATCTTTCTACGTTGCAGTTCGAACAGCCGTCGCTGGTTAAAACGGTTCTCGATTGTCTGACGCGCCATAGCGTGCCACCCGGCATGTTGATTCTTGAGGTGACTGAAACCACGGCAATGAACAATCCGGACGAAAGCGTACGCGTCCTGACCGCGCTGACGGATGCGGGAGTAAAAGCCTCAATAGACGATTTTGGTACAGGTTACTCAAGTCTTCTCTATCTTAAGCGGCTCCCCGCCTGCGAGTTGAAAATCGATCGCGCTTTTGTGAAAGAGTTAAGCGGAGAGAGCGAAGATGCGACAATTGTCTCGGCGATTGTCGCCCTGGCAAAAACGCTGAATCTGAAGGTCGTGGCGGAAGGGGTAGAAACCGCAGCGCAGCAGACCTTTCTGACAGAACTGGGATGCAATACGCTACAGGGTTATCTGCTGGGCAAACCAATTACCGCGCAAGCTATTATGGAACAGTGCCAGCACGGGGAGATGTCGCCACCCCGGGCGCAGTCATAAGGCTGTATCGTAAACCACTGGCGCCACTCGGGTGATATTTAGTGTCGCCAGAATATTATCCACCAGCGCCGGTGCTTGTTTGTACAGATTAAAACGGGTGTTATCCATTAACCAGTTTTTAATGACTCCGCTAAAAAAGGCATGGAAAACAATCAGCGCCAGTTCAATATTAGTTTGTGAAGAGATAATGTTATGAGCAATGCATCGCTTTAGCGTCTTGCGAAGATAATCATCGTTTAAACCGATCCGTTTGCGTATTTCACATTCTGAAATCACATCGTCATGAAATTCACACTTATGATACAGAATTTGTAAAAGCGCATACTGTCGGGGTTCACTCGCAATATATTGCAACGCGACAATAAATTGTTCACGAAGCATTAACAAAGGGTCGTCATTTTCGGAAAGCATTAGCCTGTCACGAATGATTTCACGCAGCGGCAATTGCTGTTCCCATATTGCGTTAAATATTTCCGCTTTACTCGAGAAATGCCAGTAAACCGCCCCGCGAGTGAGTTGAGCAGCATCGGCAATGTCGGTAAGCGTGGTGCTGGCCACGCCACGCGTCGCGAATACCCTGATAGCGGCTTCAATCAGCTGCTGGCGGGTCTTTTGTGCCTCTTCTTTCTTTTTGCGCGCCATAACCTGCTACTCGTCACTTACAAGATTGATACGTTATCAAAGGATATTGCCGTGGTCGTGCCCGACAAAGTATTAACCAAAATCCGTATTAGTTTTGCACAAAAAAAGTCAATTCATTTAATTTATAAATCTCGTGAATACATTGAATACATTAAATACATAAAAGGTATGAATGGCATTCACCAAAAAGCATTTCGTTGATTATCCTGACAGAAATAGCGTGTCGAATGCACTGGGCCAGATTCCGATTTTTACTTTTTAAAAGCTCCATCAGCACGTATAAATTAAAAAACATTAAATACCCTCATTATTATACGCAGCTACATTTCTTTTTTTTGCCTCACACCCTTTCACCGATTCATGACAAATATCGGTTCAGGGGTAGTTTAAGGAACAGTAATGACGAATCACTTCAGATGCTTACCCTTATACGGTTTCATTGTCTGTGCCGCTCTGCTCACCGGGTGCGATGGGCAAGAAAACCCACAGCAGCATGCGCAAGCTCCTCAGGTCAGTGTTCATATTGTTAAAAGCGCGCCACTGGCCGTAACGACAGAATTGCCTGGCAGAACTGACGCGTATCGTGTTGCGGAGGTTCGTCCCCAGGTAAGTGGTATCATTCTGCACCGTAATTTTACCGAAGGCAGCGACGTCAAAGCGGGTGACTCCCTTTATCAGATCGATCCGGCCACCTATCAGGCAGCCTACGACAATGCGAAAGGTGAACTGGTAAAAGCACAGGCGGCGGCCAATATCGCTCATCTGACGGTGAAACGTTACGTTCCGCTGGTCGGTACGCAATACGTGAGCAAGCAGGAGTACGATCAGGCGGTGGCAACCGCCCAGCAGGCGGATGCGAGCGTCGTTGCCGCGAAGGCTGGCGTTGAAAGCGCGCGGATCAACCTGGCTTATACGAAAGTCACCTCCCCAATCAACGGGCGTATTGGTAAATCCAGCGTCACCGAAGGGGCGTTAGTCACTAATGGTCAGGCAACTGCACTGGCGACGGTTCAGCAACTCGATCCCATTTATGTCGATGTGACGCAATCCAGCAGCGATTTTATGCGCCTGAAGCAGCAGACGAGCCTGCAAAAAGGAGACACCAGCAGCGTCGAGTTACTGATGGAAAATGGTCAGCCTTATCCGCTGAAAGGAACGCTTCAGTTCTCTGATGTCACGGTAGATGAAAGTACCGGCTCAATCACCCTTCGCGCCCTCTTCCCTAACCCACAGCATATGCTGTTACCGGGTATGTTTGTCCGTGCGCGCATTGACGAGGGTACACAGCCTGATGCCATTCTTGTTCCCCAGCAGGGAGTAACCCGTACACCACGCGGGGATGCCACCGTGCTTGTGGTAAACGATAAAAACCAGGTGGAATCACGCACTGTCGTTGCACCGCAGGCGATTGGCGATCGCTGGCTGATCACGGAAGGCCTGAAAAACGGCGACCGCGTCATTATCAGCGGCCTGCAAAAAGTTCGCCCTGGCGTTACCGTCGTGGCTATTCCTGATACCGCCGCGACTCCAGCCAGTTAAGGAATAACGACATGGCTAATTTCTTTATTCAACGGCCTGTTTTCGCCTGGGTACTCGCCATCATTCTGATGATTGCGGGCGGGCTGGCCATTTTAAAACTGCCGGTCGCACAATATCCGACCATTGCGCCGCCGGCGGTGGCAGTGACAGCAACCTACCCTGGCGCTGATGCCCAGACGGTACAGGACACCGTAACTCAGGTTATCGAACAGAACATGAACGGTATCGATAATCTGATGTACATGTCGTCCACCAGTGATTCCGCCGGTAATGTCACCATTACGCTGACGTTCCAGTCTGGCACGGATCCTGATATCGCGCAGGTGCAGGTTCAGAACAAACTCCAGCTCGCCATGCCGCTGCTACCGCAAGAAGTGCAGCAGCAAGGTATCGGCGTGGAGAAATCCAGCAGCAGCTTCCTGCTGGTTGCTGGCTTTGTGTCGGACAATAAAAACCTCACGCAGGATGATATCTCCGACTATGTTGCTTCTAACGTAAAAGATGCGATCAGCCGTACTTCCGGCGTCGGTGACGTGCAGCTGTTCGGTGCCCAGTATGCAATGCGCATCTGGCTGGACAGCAACGCGATGAACAAATATCAGCTCACGCCGCTGGATGTTATTAACCAGCTGAAAACGCAAAACGACCAGATTGCTGCGGGCCAGTTAGGAGGAACGCCGTCCGTACCTGGGCAGCAACTGAACGCCTCAATTATTGCTCAAACGCGCCTGAAATCGCCGGAGGAGTTTGGTCGTGTGACGCTGAAGGTGAACCAGGACGGCTCAATGGTCCACCTGAAAGATGTAGCCCGCATTGAGCTGGGTGGCGAAAACTACAACATGGTCACCAAAATCAATGGCCAGACAGCAACGGGGCTGGGGATCAAGCTGGCGACTGGCGCAAACGCGCTGGATACCGCTGCCGCCATCAAGAGTAAACTGGCGCAGTTGCAGCCCTTCTTCCCTCAGGGTCTGAAAGTCGTGTATCCGTACGACACCACACCTTTCGTGAAGATCTCCATCCATGAAGTGGTGAAGACGCTTTTTGAAGCGATTGTTCTCGTGTTCCTGGTGATGTACCTGTTCCTGCAAAACCTGCGGGCAACGCTTATTCCCACTATCGCCGTGCCCGTAGTGTTACTGGGCACCTTTGCGGTACTGGCTGCGTTCGGGTTCTCCATTAACACCCTGACGATGTTCGGGATGGTATTGGCGATAGGTCTTCTCGTCGATGACGCCATCGTGGTGGTCGAGAACGTAGAACGCGTCATGGTTGAGGACAAGCTGCCGCCAAAAGAGGCGACGCAGAAGTCGATGGAGCAAATCCAGGGCGCTCTGGTGGGCATTGCCATGGTGCTTTCGGCGGTATTTATTCCGATGGCATTCTTTGGCGGTTCAACCGGGGCTATCTATCGTCAGTTCTCGCTGACCATTGTCTCTGCGATGGCCTTGTCGGTACTGGTGGCGTTGATATTAACACCTGCTCTTTGTGCCACGCTGCTCAAACCGGTTTCCAGCGAACATCATGAAAAGAAAGGTGGTTTCTTCGGCTGGTTTAACGCGCTCTTTGATAAGAGTGTGGAGCACTACAGCAACAGCGTAAGCGGCATTTTACGTAAGACCGGCCGCTATCTGCTGGTTTACGTCATCATCGTCGGCGGCATGGCAGTTCTGTTCCTGCGCCTGCCTTCCTCCTTCCTGCCGGAAGAGGATCAGGGGGTGTTTATGACGATGGTTCAGTTGCCGGCAGGGGCGACGCAGATGCGTACCCAGCAGGTACTCGATCAGGTTCAGGATTATTACCTGACGAAAGAGAAAGCGAACGTTGAATCGGTCTTTACCGTAAACGGGTTTAGCTTTAGCGGACAGGGTCAGAACTCCGGTATCGCTTTCGTCAGCCTGAAGCCATGGGAAGAGCGTCCGGGCAAGGAAAACGGCGTTGAGGCGATTGTCAGCCGCGCGACGAAAGCGTTCAGCCAGATCAAAGACGGTCTTGTATTTCCGTTTAACCTGCCTGCCATTATTGAACTGGGTACCGCAACAGGCTTTGACTTTGAACTGATTGACCAGGCAAACCTGGGACATACGCAGTTAACGCAGGCGCGTAACCAGCTGCTGGGCATGGTGAGAGAACATCCTGACTTACTGGTCCGCGTGCGTCCTAACGGACTGGAAGATACGCCACAGTTCAAGCTGGACGTCGATCAGGAGAAGGCACAGGCGCTGGGTGTGAGCGTGTCTGACGTCAATCAGACGATTTCAACAGCGCTGGGTGGCACCTATGTGAACGACTTTATCGATCACGGACGGGTGAAAAAAGTTTATGTCCAGGCTGATGCTCGCTTCCGTATGCTACCCGGAGACATTAACGGCCTGTATGTGCGTAGCGCTAACGGCGAAATGGTACCTTTCTCTGCCTTTAGCAGCTCTCACTGGGTGTACGGTTCACCGCGTCTGGAACGTTACAATGGGATGCCATCAATGGAGATCCTCGGTGAGTCTGCACCAGGCAAAAGTACCGGTGAGGCAATGGCGCTGATGGAAAGCCTTGCGTCAAAACTGCCTTCCGGCATCGGCTACGACTGGACGGGGATGTCTTACCAGGAACGACTTTCCGGGAATCAGGCTCCGGCGCTGTACGCCATTTCACTGATTGTGGTGTTCCTGTGTCTGGCGGCTCTCTATGAAAGCTGGTCTATTCCCTTCTCGGTCATGCTGGTTGTGCCTCTGGGGGTGATCGGCGCGCTTCTGGCTGCATCAATGCGAGGGCTGAACAATGACGTTTACTTCCAGGTTGGTCTGCTTACGACAATTGGTTTATCAGCCAAGAACGCCATACTGATCGTTGAGTTCGCCAAAGATCTCATGGATAAAGAAGGTAAAGGGATTATCGAAGCTACGCTTGAAGCCTCGCGTATGCGTCTGCGTCCTATCCTGATGACTTCCCTGGCATTCATCCTTGGTGTTATGCCTCTGGTCATCAGCAGCGGTGCAGGTAGTGGGGCACAAAATGCGGTCGGGACGGGCGTGATGGGCGGGATGCTGTCAGCCACCCTGTTGGCCATATTCTTTGTTCCTGTTTTCTTTGTGGTTGTCCGGAGACGATTTACAAAGCACAAGGATTAATGAAAATCATAAAGGCACCTCTGGTGCCTTTTTTATTTCCTGAAAACAATGTAATAAAACGCCGCCTCTTCACATTTCCTCCATTAATAATCAGTGCCCGCGCTTTTTTCTTCATAATTTTTACAATCCACACAAATTGAGATTATTCCCCGTGCTGCATGGTATTAGTGCGGTGGTAAAATAATCATCGATTCGTTAATTGCCGCATCGGCTCTTTAGCGAATAGGTGATCATATTGAGGTAACATCATGAAAAGATTCCTTTCCGTTGCACTTCTCGCTGCGCTGCTGGCTGGTTGCGCGCACGACTCTCCATGTGTACCGGTATACGACGATCAGGGGCGACTGGTTCACACCAATACCTGTATGAAGGGCACTACCCAGGATAACTGGGAAACAGCAGGTGCGATTGCTGGTGGCGCCGCGGCAATCGCTGGCCTGACACTCGGTATTGTCGCCCTGACTAAATAAGGCTTCTAAAAGCGCGGTGATGGCCGCGCTTTTATTTTTACCTGATATAAGAAACGTATATTCCCCATCACGAATAGCATCAGATATTAATTAAATTCAATACGCTACCTTACTCCTCGCTATATCCCTTACCTGTACAGTATTTGGCATAACATTTAATTCATTTAACGCTACTGCGAGCCAGCAGGATGCATTTCACCACTTTAGTTTCAGTAGGGTAAAGCGCTACGTCCGTAAAGTATTAACGGCACCAGTGAAAACATCGAATGAGAGAATTGGTTTAGCTGGATAGATAACGCAAAAAGGCCATCCTTTCGGATGGCCTTTCTACTTGTTTGATGTCTGGCAGTTCCCTACTCTCACATGGGGAGACCCCACACTACCATCGGCGCTACGG
>OKIH01000042.1_pt1 | contig 55594 bp, 48 predicted proteins | sample 1611011 | NCBI WGS metagenome assembly OKIH01 (sample SAMN04436704, study PRJEB24849) | human gut metagenome | biome: human gut; feature: NICU; material: stool | host: Homo sapiens | place: USA: Saint Louis, MO | collected 2010-07-28
CCCCTGAGCGCGCTCACGCCCCGTTATAAGCGCGCCACCACACCTAGAACAATTCTCATACTGCGTGCCGCAACGATCACACACCCACACGCCCGAAGCGTCCAAGACCACGGTGCCTTTACAGTCCGTGGATACGCACGCCCTGATCTCAGGTTCGGGACATGGCTCGTCCCATGCTGATTGCGGTGACGTGCCCACCGCGCCCGCTTGCGATACGTCAGGCCATTCTTCTACAGGTTCCAATGGAACAGACTGGTTGTCCTCTTCCTCTTCCTCTGCCTCTGCCTGTTCCTCTGCCTGATCTGTCCCTGATCTCATCTGTACCTGACCTGATCTCATCTGTACCTGACCTGATCTCATCTGATCTACGGTCGCGTTACTAACGCTCCCGTAACGCGTTACGCCCTCGACTTCTCCCTGTGATTGCGCGGAATCGTTTTCGGAAACAGAAAAAACACTGTCATCGAATTTTCTAGAATTTTGAGAACTTCGAAACTTTTGTTGTCGGTCGCGGTTGTGCTGTCGCTGTTTCTCGCGTTCAGCGGCTGTTGTTTGCCATGACCACTCCACGCGCAAAGTGTCTCCTTGTTCGTCCCACCGTGCGAAGTCGTACTTGATGAGCGCCTTAATCGTTTGCGGGCATACGCCTCTCAGGGACTTCGATAGCTCCTTGTCCTCGATGTAAGCGCGTGGGATCACGCCGTCACTGTCGCTACTCATGCACCACATGTGCAATGAGATGAGGGCGCGCACGGCCTTGTCGGACAGAGCGTTAAAGCGCGGATCGCCCGCGAGGGATGTCGGTAGGTTAATGTTTAAGCCTTTACGTGTCATTGTATGAATCCTCTAGAACCGTTATTAAGTGAAGTGAACTCGACACAACGACGCAAAATGAACACGCTATTGCTATAATGATTGCGTGTTCCGTGATTGCGTGCTGTGGAACATTTCAGGGGTGGGGCGTGGCGTGATCCGTAGATGGATGCCACGCCCCAAGCTGCCCCCGTTATGGCAGTGCGCGCGCGGCCTGATCGTCGCCTGTCATGGTCTGTACTTGCTCGTCACAACCATTCAGGACGCGTCGCCTATCCCTGTGCTGCGCATAGCTAAACAGGCCGCTCAACGCTTCAAGCGCGCTCAAGGACGGTGCAGACGGTGCCCATACGAACGGCTCCCCCTCATCGTCGCTGGACGCTTGAATGTGCACGTCTTGCACAGGCTCACGGCCGGGACGGTTGTCAAGATACTGCTGCTCTGTAACTGTCGCCGCCCATTGCACGCCCTCACTGTCGGTGAACCTATAGCGCCCAACATGACGCGCGCTTGGCTCCCACACGCTGCACACGTCGTCAACCACGCACGCCCCGGGCGTGCACCACGGGCGGTGCGTCAACGCTTCCACAGCCCCACTCATTGCTAGTAAGTGTGCCCGCGCTCGCGGGTTGGTGACGTTTGCTAGGTCTTGTGGCTCGTGGTCGCTTAGGCTCACCGTGTCGATGTGCTCGCCGCCGCGTCTTCTGATCTTTTCGACCCTCATACGCTCAACGTCGAAGTCTGTCCTTTGAACAGTGAACGGTTCTAGCGTGGTGTCTGGTAGCGCGTTGATGTAGGCGTGCGCCTCTTGAATCGTGCGCATGGTCACCGCGTTACCGTACGAGGTCTCGAAGTAAACTCTGTTCGCCTCACGTCCGGTCAACACGCTGCACTCGCTTTCGACCGTGAACTTCATAGTCTCGTTCCCCACGGTGACTTCGTGAATCCCGTTATGGGTAATCACAGCGTCCGCCGGATTGTCTCCCAGCGTGATATTGCACAGGCCGTGTGTACACCACGGGCGGTGCGCTGCTGCTTGCGTGTAACACGGTTGAGCTTCAAGCATGGCTTGCCACTGCTCGTTAGTGACCGCGAGCGCGTCGAAGCGTGTGCCCGTCACTGTCGCTGTTGTGGTGGTCATGCTGCCACCCCCTCAGTGAGGATGCGGGCTAGCTCGGATGCCGGAATCTTCACGCTGCGACCCAGCTTCAATGTCTTGACGCGGCCTTGGTATTGCCACACGTATAGCGTGTTCGTCGGAATGCCGGTTATCTGTGAGACTTCACGAACGGTGTAGATTGCGCGGGGCGTGAATCCTAGTGACTTGATTACTGCGTCGGCTTGTTCCAACCGCTTCTGCGTGTTGGTGTCTGACTGCGTAGCCATAATAAAAACTCCCATTCAGGGTATGACAAGCTGAGGCACCTCGCGGAGTGCCCTTGTCGGCTGTCAATATCCCCCGAATGGGAACAAGCTCCCGACCCTTTAACGCGGTCTGGACTTTCGTCAAAAACTATTCTACCCCATCCGCTGCCACATGGTAAGAACCGTATTGACGTTAATGTAGTGCGCGCCGTGGTCGTATAGCGGCTTGCACGCGTCCCACAGGTCTAGCCCCGTAAAAGCTGGTATGTCGGTTCGGCAACATGGGCACACGTTGAACGCTAATTCCGTCTTGTTCAGTCCTGACACTCCTCGCGCTTTTGCGGGCAGCGACAGGGCTATACCCCCGTTGCTACCGGGTATTAGGTTTTCTCGCTGGTAGTCCTCACACAACTGGTCAGTGTCGGCTTCTTCTGCTGGCATGGGGATAACTGCGAGAACGTGCGCCCCGTGCTTCCGGTGATAATTGCCCGTTGCGCTGTTGCCGTCGCACATAACGGTGAACGGGACATACGCGCTAGTGACGTGAAGAGAGATAGCCGGATACGGCCTGTTTCCTACCGCGCGGGAACCTGCCTGTCGTTTGCGTTGCCAATCCTCGAACTGTCTAGTGAAGTCGTGGTTATGCGCATACGCTTCCTTGCCGCCTGTCGCGATGTCTTCAATATGGATAACCCCAGTGCCGCGCGCTGCTTCTTCCAGCTTGTCCACGATGCTGCACAGCGTGACCACGCTAGACGGCCACCCACACGGACATACCGCTAGCATCTTCACACACGGCTGGAGCATCTCACGCGCTGATTCATCCTCGAACACCTGACGGCCTGCAACGTGCTCGCACGGCACTAGGGTGCCGACATGGTACCTGTCATCATGTAAGCGCGCTTCGGCTAGCTTGCCGAACGCGGTGCCTTTGCCACCCTTGGGTTTCAAGCTAAATATCATCGCCTGTATCGCTTCATCGTCACTGACAAAAACGGGCTTAGCCCCTACGACGGGATACAGGCGCGCCTGATCGCTTCCCCTGTCCTTGCCTTGCACTTGCACGGCACGCCACCCCGCACAGTCCATCCGCCACAGTTCGTGCTCACGCTCAAACACCGCGAGCGCTCGCGGCTTGTGTCCAGCGTGCCACGCTCCACGCTCACACACCACGGTCACACGATTCATACTCACAACAACGCCCCCTCTGCCCTACACAGCTTGCGTTCGTCGAAGCGGGACAACAACCCCGTCAGACTGCAAGTACACCTTATTCATCCCGTCGGCAATCAACCGTAACTGTTGATCGTCCGTATGAATGTACCGCGCGGTCACGTTGCTGCCCTTGCTATGCCCGAAGTAGGCTTGCAAGTCAACTTCTGTCACTCCCTGTATGCGCGCGGCAAACGTGATCGCCGTATGCCTCAGGTCGTGAGGTGTGGCATGCTTTAGCTCCTCACGCTTCAACACGCGATCCATCGCCTGACCTGGCGTTTTACGTCCCACAGGCTCGTTGTCCCGTGGGCGTTTCTTGTCGCGGCCTTGAAACGCGAAGTAGTCGTTCGGGATGAACGGTTCACGCTCGAAGTGCTCCTTGAGCGCGTCAATAACCACAGGCGCTAGCGGAAGTAGGCGCGTGCCCGCTGGTGTCTTCGTCGTGCTTCGCTCAACTCGATTCTTCCCGTCACCTGTCATGCTTCGGTGAACAAACACGGTGCCCGCCTCTAAGTCAATATCGCTACGGTGTAAGGCTCTGGCCTCGCCAAGACGTAACCCCGCTAGTCCCATGAGTAGAATCATTGCCTGTAAATAATCCTCGATACCGTCAACAAGGGCGTGTAACTCGTGCACAGGTAACACGCGCTTATTCTGCTTGCCGCTTGGCTCGTCCCCCCTCGGTTTCAAACCGTCCAGCAACTCAGGGATAAACGGATCGTCGGCCATGAGTTTACGAGAACGCGCTGACCGTAGGATCTGCTTCAACAAGTCATACTGCTTTCTACGGTTAGCGGGCGTGAGCTTACGCATGTGCGCCCCATAGATCCAATCCTCGATAGCTTGAGTAGTAATGTTCCGAAGCTCAACACCACCCCAATAGGGCTTGAGGTGGTTCCGGTAGCGTGATTCCTCGCTCGCATAATGTGAGGGTGCCCAATTCTTACGCTTAAACCACGTATCGGCAAACTCGCCAAACGTGAGCGCATCCGCTTTCGCCTTACGCTCAGCTTCCACGCGCTCGCGGGCTTCCAATTCGGGGCTCTTCCACGTGCCGGCTTCAAGCATTGCTTGTTGCTGTCGTAGCCACTTATCGGCATCCATCTTGCGGGCAAACGTCATGGGCGCTGGTATCCGTTGCGGGGTGTTGCCTGTTGGGTTGGGGAAGTCTGCAAGGAATTTTCCTGACTTTAGCTTCCTGATGCTTCCAAACGTGCGTCGTTTTGACATGTCCGTTTCCTCTTTTTGGCTTTGTGCTGCTGGAAAACGTCCGTCTTGCGTTGCATCTACGTTGCATAACGGAACTAAAAACCATCATAAACCATGACAATAGGTGAGTGTGGCATATCCGCCACAATCGTTGAAAACTCAACCCAAACGCCACTTTTGACTGAGATGCCGCGGAACGCAAAAACCATGGGGATTGTTTTCGAATCCCAGCGCTACCGCCATTAAGAACCGCAAGATACCAACGAAAAGTCAGGGTCAGCGGTTCAGAAAATCGCCCGCGTGGTACCTACGTGGTACTTCCAAAATAAAATCGCCCGATAGATTGCCGCTGTCGTGACTTCGATAGAATCCCCTGACACCCTTACTGCTAGCCACACAGACACAGCGACAAGGCAATCGAGACAGCGGCCACGACAAAACGAACAGTGTCACGCCGCCAGCAGCGGTCTTACAGTTCTTCTTTATCGGCTGACTGCACACCGGGCACAGCCGAGTCTGACGGGATTTCCTCACCAATCATAATCAACACAAGAAATCAAGAATCATCACGACTTAACCCCGAAAAACATAAGTTCACCAGGAAACGCCGACCTGGCAAGCCGAAACACTCAACCGGAGCACCACGTTTTGGCAATTAACCCTTCTTTGGCTCCTGCCCTCTCCTGTGAGTCGGCAGGGGCCAGGTCTGTCAGTACACGCCCGCACCCCGCATGGCAATTGACGAGGGCGCCCCCATCCACTGTTGATCAGGGGGTTCGTGCACACGCCGCCCTAAGATTGAGAGGATTGTGCACCACAGAGCCTAAGAGTGAGGGCAACGTGCACACATCACCCGAAGAACCAGGCCGTGGCGCATCCCTCCCCGTACGATCTACGCAACGATGCCGCTACACTCATTAGTCGAACACGGCCATTCGAGCGGCCCTCGGTGCTCTGGCGAGAGGGCCATTTCTACCAAAGTGTTGGGTTTTGTGGACTGGGAATGTAAAATGCTCCTAACCATCAATCTGGTGTGAGAAGGGACTCGCTACTGTGAGAATGAAAACGAGGGCATCACTGAGCGCACTTGCAGCCTTCGCGCTGGTCGCAGGTGTGCAGGGCATGACAAGTGTGGCACAGGCAGCTGAAGAACCGCCTGAGAGCAGTTATACGCTGAACTTCAAATGGAAGACGTATGACAGCAATCCGGGATGGACGTACGACCAATCGCGTACGGGTATTTCCAAAAAGATGAGGATGTACTGCACTCTCTACGGCAAGACGAGTCCGGATGCGGCTGAGAAGCAAATTCCTGCTTATGAGTGGGCAGATGTTCAAGTGACGTATGGCGAGAAGTCGTCGTATGTCGTGAAGACGCCGTCAACTCGCACCGTTGACGGTACGGATTATGTAGATGTGCATATCGATGCGTGTTATCACGTCATGAATGACGAAGAAGGATTTGCGCGTGATCTTGCCACGTCCCACTCGACCGTGGCTGGCACCAACGTCGACGATATTTCGATCTTTCAGCAGGCGAACACCGACTTTGAATTCGTTCTGACTGAAGGCGTCATTCACCCCGAAGATGCGGATGGTGTATCGGTCAAGATCGGACTGAATCGTACCTATAAAGGTAAGACTGAAGAAAACTTCAAAGGAAAAAGCCGCCAGAAAACTGTCAATACCTACAACTTCAAGGGCAACGCAGTTCACCATCCGAGCGCGGAATACAATGCTGATCGTACTCAGACGCCCATTACCAGAGCAGCTTCCGGGAATGATCTCGACATTTTCAGCCCTTATACGGGTCGCATCAAGACCTACGCGTTGAATGCGAAGTTTGCTGACACGGGCGGCGTTGTGAACGCAAATGGTCGCTACGAGATTGAAAAGGTCGAAGGCGACGATCTGACTGGGTGGACTGTATACGTCAAGTCCAATGTGAAGGAAGTTGCGCCTGAGAAACCGACCACCACCCAACCGGACAAGTGCGGTGAAGAAGCGACCGTTAACCTGCCAAAGGCGGAGGATCCTGACAATCCGGTGTGGAATTACGAGGAGACCCGCGTTAATGCGAAGGGTGAGCCGGACGAAAAAGGCCAGTTTATGAAGGTGACGGCTAAATTGGCTGACCCTGTTCTCTACATCGTGAAGAAGGATGAAACCACGGGCGAACCGGTCCAGACCGAATGGACATTCGACATCGCCGCTGCTGCATGCCCGGCAGCACCAAACTGGGATGATGTGACAACTCCTGCTGACAAGCCTGTCGTTGTTCCCAACCACGGTGGCCCGGTCGCCGATGGTGCCACTGTCCAGGTCAAGGGACCGGGAACGGCTGTTATCAACGACAATGGCAACATCACCGTAACCCCGAATTCCGGTGCGCGCGTCGGTGATGTCATTACCGTGACTGTGCTGGACAGGGACGGCAAGGTGCTTGATACCTTCCAGGTCACGTTGACGAAGGTTGACCAGGTCATCACAGTCAAGCCCGCTGCCGACAGGAAGGGACTGGCACGTACCGGTGCTGATCTTGGGATGAGCGGTGCTGCAGCGGCTCTCGCGCTGCTTGCAGGTGCGTCGACCATGATCTTGCCGCGTCGTCGACGTTAGTAAACGATTCGGTTCACCGCCACAGGTGATCTGCAGAGTGTGGCTCCTCGTCTTTCAGGCGAGGAGCCACACTGCCTGTGAACCGCAAAAAGAAGGTGCTCCGAAGCATGAAACTTCGGAGCACCTTTGGTCAGTGGTGCGCCGCGCTGTCGCGGAGCATTCAGTTAGCGGAAAGTCAGGCTACAACCAGACCCTTGAAACCGCGAGCGCGCTCCAGGCGCTCGCTGACATCCTGCCAGTTCACCAGATTCCACCACGCCTTGACGTAGTCAGCCTTGACGTTCAGGTAATCCAGGTAGAAGGCATGTTCCCACATGTCCAGCATGAGCAGCGGGACCGTCGCAACGGGCACATTCTGATGCTGATCAAACAGCTGGAACGTCACCAGGCGCTCCGCAATTGTGTCCCATGCGAGCACTGCCCAGCCGGAACCCTGCAGACCGGTCGCAGCTGCGGTGAACTGTCCCTTGAATGCGTCGAAAGAAGTGAAGAATTCCTTGATGGCTTCAGCCAGCTCGCCTTCAGGCTCGCCGCCGCCGTCCGGAGACATGTTCTTCCAGAAAATCGAGTGGTTGGTGTGGCCACCGAGGTTGAACGCCAGATCCTTCTCCAGCTTGTTGATCGTGGGGAAGTCGCCCTTCTCCTGCGCTTCGGCAAGCTTTTCGAGGGCGGTGTTAGCGCCGGTCACATATGTGTTGTGGTGCTTGTCGTGGTGCAGCTCCATAATCTTGCCGGAAATGTGCGGTTCCAGCGCGGAGTAGTCGTACGGAAGATCAGGCAGTGTATAAGTCGGCATGGCAGCTCCTTAGCTCTAGACGAGGCGATTTGCCACACATCCGGGCCTTAAGCCCTGGATGCTTCTTCTTTAGGGTATCGGCCTTCGAATCTTTTCGCATGACTTATATGAGGTAATTACTGGTCACCCTCGTCCACTCTGTCAGTCCGACCTCAGCTGCCTACCCAATAACGCTCTCACGTGCATCAATGAACGCCTTGACACACGCGCGTACATCGTTCTCGCTGTGCGCGGCCGACAGTTGCACGCGAATACGAGCCAGCCCCCGCGGAACCACAGGGAAACTGAACGCCGTGACATACACACCCAGCTCCAACATTCGGGCCGCAATTCTGACGGCCAACGCCGCTCCATCTTCTCCACGGAACATCACGGCATGAATCGGATGCGAACCGGGCAGGACATCAAATCCGGCGTCCTCCATGAGAGAGCGGAACAGTGCCGACATCTCCTTCAGGTGAGCGCGCGCATCGTCAGCCTGGGCGGCCAGTTCCAAAGCCTTACGCGACCCTGCCACAACAACGGGAGCCAACGTGTTGGAGAACAGGTACGGTCGGGCCTGCTGACGCAGAGTGTCCACAATGGCCTGCGGACCAGCGACATACCCACCCGAAGCGCCACCCAGCGCCTTGCCGAGCGTGCCGGTCAGAATATCCACACGGCCCTCCACACCGCAGTACTCAGGAGTTCCCCGACCGTGCTCGCCGACAAATCCAGTTGCGTGGGAATCGTCCACCATGACGAGGGCGTGAAACTCCTCTGCCAGATCGCAGATCTGTTCAAGGGGAGCGAACGAGCCGTCCATCGAGAAGACACCGTCAGTGACGATGAGGACCTGATCGCACTTCCTGTCTCGAGCTGCCTGGAGCTGGCGACGCAGATCCTCAATGTCGGCATTGTGGTAGCGGAAGCGGGCGGCCTTGCACAGGCGAATACCGTCAATCAGTGACGCATGGTTGAGCTCGTCAGACACGATGGCGTCATCGGGACCCAGAAGGGCACCGAAAATGCCGCCGTTCGCATCAAAACATGACGAAAACAGGATGGAGTCATCCATGCGGAGGAACTGAGCGATCTCGCGCTCCAGCGCACTGTGCTGATCCTGAGTACCGCAGATGAAACGCACCGACGACATTCCGAAACCCCACCGGTCAAGCGCTTCCTTCGCTGCATCGACAAGCCTCTGATCCCCTGCCAGTCCCAGGTAGTTGTTCGCACAGAAATTGAGCGCCTGCCCGGAGTTAGTGTCAACGTGGGAGCCCTGACGACCCAGGATTTCGCGCTCCTCCTTATACAGTCCCTGCTGGCGAATCTGATCGAGGTGAGCTGTTAGCCGTTCGCTGAGTGTGTCCATTGTGAAATGCTCCTTCGGATCTCTATTTCTCCCAGTCGATAATGACTTTACCTGCCGTGCCACTGGCTGCGGCTTCGAACGCATCCTCCCACTGATCAGGTGCAAAACGATGCGTGATGATGGAGCGAACAGATTCGCGCAGCTGTTCGGACGATTCCATCATGAACGTCGCAAGATACCACGTGTCGAACATCTGGCGCCCATACACCCCTTTAATGGTGAACATGCGGGTGATGACCTTGCCCCAGTCCACGGGAAAGGCACCTTTCGGCAAGCCGAGCAGTGCCAGTGTCGCACCATGAGTGCAGCAGTCGATCAGCGTGCTCAGCCCGCCGGGAGCTCCCGACATCTCGATGCCTACGTCGAAACCCTCACGAATGCCCAGTTCAGCCATCACATCTGGAACCGTGCGGCGCGTAATGTTGACCGCAGCGTCCGCCCCTACCGAGCGTGCCATGTTCACGCGTTCCTCCTGAACGTCGGTGATGACAACGTGACGCGCGCCCGCATGTCGGGCGATCGCCACGCACATGATCCCGATAGGGCCTGCACCCGTAATCAGTACATCCTGACCAGTCATCTCCACCTGCTGACAGGTGTGGACAGCGTTCCCAAACGGATCGAAAAGCGCGCCTAGCTCCGGGTCGATGAGGTCGGGCTGGACCCACACGTTTGACGCCGGCACCACCACATAGTCAGCGAAACCACCGTCGCGGTTCACGCCGATGCCGACTGTGCGCAGACACATCTGCTTGCGGCCCGCGCGGCAGTTACGGCACCTGCCGCACACGATGTGCCCCTCCACTGATACGTGCTGTCCGGGATGTAGCTCGTCGCAGCCGAATCCGGCAGCGACACCCTCGCCAATTTCGACGATCTCCCCGAAAAACTCGTGCCCCAGCGTCTGCGGTGGGGTGAGGGATCCGGGGGCTCCGCCATCCCAGTTGAACAGGTGAACATCCGTGCCGCACAGGCCTGCGCGCTGCACTTTAATTTTGACTTCACTCGGGCCGACTGCCGGTTCGGGGATGTCGCACAGCTCCAAACCTGGTGCCTGTGCCATTTTGCGAAGTGCGCGCACGATGAGCCTCCTTGCTGCCAAAGCTGCGATGCTGCAGGCTGTCTGGAGGGCGAGCGCACCGCCTGAAAAATGTCAGCTCCTAGTGTGGCACGTATAGCCGCTGAAGTGAGAATTTGCGAGGGAAGGTCGAAGCCTGTGCGGATGACCGTATCGTGGTGCCGCTCAGCTCATGGGGTATAGGTGCGCTGAGGCGTTGGGGCCTTGGTACTGGATGATCGTGGCAGACGATAAAGACGTCACGTCTTGGCAACGGTGGGTATTCATTTATGTAACGAGGGTTGTGGGATGTGTCACCCCCTCATAATCTATGGAATATGGATAAAGGTTTTGAGGTGTGTCCCCATTGGGGCGCGTTGTGTGCGGTTGTATCGGGAGTGCGATGCTTGTGGCTGGATGCACGATGGGCGGCGGGACCCAGTCCGGCCGGACCGGCCAGTCCGGAGCAGATCCTGTCGACACAGACGATGGGCAGCCTCCCATCGGCACCGTTGTGGATCAGGGCGAACCGATAGCAGTGAACATCGAGGTCGGCCCGCTGACAGCCGGATCTTTTGACGCGCTTGATGATCAGGCCCGCGCCTCAATGTACGCGATGAGGCTGTCCACCCTCGCCAGTGCGATGAAGGCGGGCAGCACGGACGGCTCGGAAAGCGGTGCCGGTGCCAATAGCGCAGATGCGACGAATAGCTCGGCAGATACCACGTCAGATGGTGCGGCAGTTGGAGAAACCGCGCTGACATCTCCGGTTGGCACAGCCACCGCGATGGCCCAGATTGCGCTGGGCGCGCAGGGTGACACGCGCGCTGAGTACGAAAGACTGATGGGCATGAGTGCCGATGAGGCAACCAACCAGTTTTCCGCATCGTGGGGGCTGTGGGATCGATGGAAAGGCGACGTGTCGAAGGTCACGGGAAGGAAAGTTGCTGATACCCCCTTGGTTGGCCGGTCTATGCGCATGGTGTTTGATGATCAGTTCACGCCCAACCCCACGTGGAAAGATGCCGTCACGTCACAGTGGAAAACGGATGCCACCGACCTGGACTTGCAGTCACCATCAGCTCAGGAGGACCTGGACACGTGGGTCAATGAACACAGCGGCGGGATGATCGACAAGTCAGGAATACGACTGAACGAACTCAGTCGCATGGTGGGGCAAAACGCCATCGTATTCAGCGCGCCGTGGGCACAGCCCTTCGACGAAAAAGATACACGGCGCATGGAGTTCCACACCACAGCCGGTCCGGTCAAACTGGTCGACATGATGGTGGCGCAGAACAAGTTTCAGGGCATGGAGGATGAACAGTGGACCGCTGCGACGCTGCCGTATCAAGGCGAGGACCTGGCTTTGCATCTGCTGATGCGGCACGAAGGGACGACGGTCAGCCCCACCAGTGTCCATGATGCGTTGCAGGCACTAAGTCAAACCGCCGCTGACGAAGTGGAAGTGTCAGTGCCGAAAGTGAACTTCACCTCCTCGGTCAGCTTGCTGGATGTCGTGACGGATATGGGCGCGCCAGAAGGCCTCGCAGAAGGGGATTACTCCGGGTTCGGTTCCTCCGCCGATACTGGACCTGCGTTGAATCTCCAGCAGTTCGTCCAACAGGGCCATCTGATCATTAAGGAGGAAGGCACGGTTGCCGCGGTCGTCACCGAACACGCCACAGGGGACACGGCACTGCCTCCACCCCCGATGCTCACCTTCAATCGTCCATACCTAGCGATCATTTCGGACACGCAGACCGGCACACCGCTGTTCATGGCCTGGATCGGTGATCCCTCCCTGGCTAATTAGGGCAGCACTGTTGCCTGCCAGGCGCATGGTGAGACGGGCTGCCCGTCCCTCATTCCCCTTAGGTTCGCCCCAGTGCAGGTGCACGATGCCCCAGGAACTCGTGCCCGTGTGCACATACCCCTAAAAAAGGCGTCCATACGTGCACATACCCCTGGAAAGTCGGCCCTGTGTGCACATACCCCTAGATCTAACGTCACGCCACATCACCCGAATTCTAAACATGCAGGTCAGGAGGTCGCGGGCTAGTCCCCGACGATGACATCCGAGGTTTATCTAGGGGAATGTGCACCGAGAGACCTTAAAACTAGGGGTATGTGCATTGAGCAGCTTCAGATCTAGGGGTATGTGCAACTGCGACGTCCTCGCGGCCTCAGGTTGGCTCGTCCGCGTAGGCTGGGTACATGCGAACAGATGACGTGTCGGATGCCAGCCAGCAGATTCCGCCGCAGACACCCTTGGGCGCGACGAATCCGCCACACCCTCCCACGGACATTGCGAAGTCGCCGCGACCGCCTGCGCTCGACGACAATCTGATCGAGGCATTGCGCCGGGACCTTGAAGCAGCTCACTTCACCGTCGATTATGTTGACTCGCTGCTCAGCCAGCAGGCGCAGAATGCGTTGATGCGTGATCAGCGCGTGCCGGCGATGGTGGAGCTTCAGCGGCTGATTGATGGTGAGTCCGCCGGGAACGCCGCAGCCGCCGCAACGTTGGCGCAGCTGTTTATCCTGGGGATGGATGTGGACTATGACCGCGTCGATGCGGCATTGCCGGCTCTGGGTAGCGCTGGGGCCTGCGCGCTCGGCCTCATCGCACCTGCCGGCGCGAGCGCGAATGTCGCCGAAACCAGCGGTGCCGACGCGAACGCGAACGCGAACGCCGCTGAGACCGGCAACCTCGCCGGGAACGCCGGTGAAACCAGCAGCGATGTCGAGTCAGCCGCCGCTCCGATGCGCGCGCTGTTTGACCTGCGACCACATGCCGCCACGTTGCCAGACGGTGACCACCACTGGTGGGTGCTCTCCGATCTGGGAGAGGCCACAACGGGCAGGCCGCTTGCTCCTGACCACGTGCTTGGCATCGGCGGAGCAACGACAACGTTGCTGACACTGACCGACCGCACACCCGTTGACAGCGCACTGGATGTCGGCACAGGCTGCGGCATTCAGGCACTCTACCTGGCCACGCACTGCACCCGAGTCGTGGCGACAGACCTGTCTGAACGCGCCTGTGAAATCACCCGTTTCAACGCCGCACTGAATCGGGTAGCCATTGACGTGCGCTGCGGATCCCTGTTCGAGCCGGTCGCCGGCGAGCGCTTCAACCTGATCGTCTCCAACCCACCATTCGTCATCACTCCCGATTCGGTGCGCGCATCCGGATTGATGCAGTACCGCGACGGCGGCGCGCAGCGAGACCACCTGATTGCGCAGATCATTCACGAAGCACCCGACCACCTGACCGAGGGCGGCACCATTCAGATGCTGGCAAATTGGGAGGTCGACTCTGACTCCACCGCCACATGGTCCGATCACCCCAGAAGCTGGTTCGACGGCCTCCCCGTGGACGCGTGGGTGATTCAGCGAGATTGCCTCGAACCTGCCCAATACGTCGAAATGTGGCTGCGAGATTCCGGCGGCACGCTCACCGCCCGCGACACGTTCGAACGCGCATACGCCGACTGGCTGGCTGACTTCACCGCGGCCGGCGTCCAGTCGATCGGCATGGGACTCATTGCAGCTCGCCGCCGCCCGGATTTCGCTGAGAAGGGTCCCTCCGCCGACGGGGGTAGTTCGATTGACGAGGACGACGTGGCCGCCTCACCATCCAGTGCCAATAGGAATGAGCCGGATCGGGCGACGCAGCGCCGGCCCGCATACGTGGAATGTGACGCGGTGGCGACCGGACATGTGCCAACCGGGCGAGATATACGTCGAGGCCTCGACATCATTCAGCTCGTCGCCACCCGCGCCGGCGGAGGCAAGATCTATGGCAGCGGTGACAATGGCGGCAGCGTGGAGGGCGATAACACCGATGGCGGAAGCGCCGACCTCCTCTGGGACCTGCACGCCGTGTGCAGCCCGGATGTCACCCAAGTGCGTTATTTTGCGCCCGGTGAGGCCGACCCGCAAGTGATCGAGCTGCAGCAGGGCGGGGGTGTCGGACTGAAAACCTCGGTGAGTTCGGAACTGGCCGGCCTGGTGGGAGCTGCAGATGGCGAGCTGACCCTGGGACAGATCGGTGCCGCGATCGCAGCGCTCATGGAACTTGACCCCTGCGACCTGCGAAATCGCCTGTCGCCGGAGGTGATCCGCCTCCTCAAGTTCGGCATATTGCGCACCAGCTCACAGGACACGCCGTGAGCGAGATGCCGGTTAAACGTTGTATGGTCATCAGCGAACCACATTTCGCGGCTGAGTGAATTTCCCTCGGGAAGGCGAAATGACGGACAGGCAGGAAGGAACGGAGGGACATGGGCGCGTCGAAGTTAGTCATCGTCGAGTCTCCGGCGAAGGCGGCCACTATTGGATCTTATTTAGGGCCGGACTTTCGTGTTGAAGCCTCGGTCGGTCATATCCGCGATCTGCCTCAACCGTCCGAACTGCCCGTGTCCATGAAGAAGGGCCCGTACGGTCGTTTCGCCGTCAACGTTGAAGACGGCTTTACTCCTTACTATCAGGTGACGCCTGAGAAGAAAAAGCGTGTCACTGAACTCAAGCGCGCCCTTAAGGATGCTGACGAGCTCTACCTGGCCACTGATGAGGACCGCGAGGGTGAAGCCATCGCGTGGCACCTGCTGGAAGTGCTCAAACCGAAGGTGCCCGTCAAGCGCATGGTGTTCCACGAAATCACCCGCGAAGCCATTGAGCGTGCACTGGACAAAACGCGCGATATTGACACCGACCTGGTTGACGCGCAGGAGACTCGACGCATCCTTGACCGCCTCTACGGCTATGAAGTCTCCCCGTTGTTGTGGCGCAAAATCCGCCCGTCCTTGTCGGCCGGCCGTGTCCAGTCGGTAGCAACTCGCCTGATTGTGGATCGTGAACGCGACCGCATGGCGTTTATCCGCGCGGACTACTGGTCCATCGATGCCTTCATTCAGGCTGACGAGGGTGACTTTACGGCGCGTGTGAGTGCGCTCGATGGACGTCCTGTAGCCACCGGCACTGATTTTTCCGAAGAGGGTGTGCTGTCGGACAAGGCTCGAAAAGCTCAGACAGTGGCGCTGGATGAGGCTGCAGCCGACCGCCTGGCGGACGGTCTGCGTGAGGCTCCCTCGTCGATTGAATCCGTCACGAAGAAGCCGTACCGCCGTCGCCCTGCTGCGCCTTTCACGACGTCAACCCTGCAGCAGGAAGCTTCCCGCAAGCTGCACTGGAATGCGTCCTCAACGATGCGCACGGCGCAGTCCCTGTACGAGTCCGGTTACATCACCTATATGCGTACCGATTCGACCGCGCTGTCGAGCCAGGCAATCCGTGCGGCGCGCGCCCAGGCAGCTGAACTGTACGGCAGCGATGTCGTGCCGGACAAGCCCCGTATCTACGGCACGAAATCCAAAGGCGCGCAGGAAGCACACGAAGCGATCCGCCCTGCTGGTGACCATTTCCGCACCCCCGATGAGGTGCGTTCGGTGTTGAGCCGCCAGCAGTGGGCGCTGTATGACCTGATCTGGAAGCGCACAATTTCCTCGCAGATGGCGGATGCGACGGGGCATACCTCCACGATCCGTGTCCTCAGCCAGCTCACCGATGTGCTCGAGCTGCCAGATGGCACGGGCGCGCGGGAAGTGACCTCGTCCGTGTCTGGTACAACGATCACGTTCCCCGGGTATCGACTGGCCTATCAGGAAGGCCGCGACAAGGATCGTGACGAGCAGGCGCAGCCCGGCAGTGATGCAGTATCTGGTTCGCAGGGAGGTTCGCGGGGCGGTGCGCGCGGAGCGGAAACTCTGCTGCCTGACGTGGTGGAAGGCGAAACTGTCACGGTTCACCACGCTGAAGCCGAAGACCATCAGACCCAGCCGCCGGGGCGCTACACCGAAGCGTCACTGGTGAAAATGATGGAGCAGCTGGGAATTGGCCGCCCCTCCACCTATGCGGCAACGATTCAGACGATCGGAGACCGCGGCTACGTCACGCACCGCGGTCAGTACCTGGTGCCCACGTGGCTGGCATTTTCCGTCACCCGGCTTCTGGAGGAAAACCTCTCTGACTTGGTGGATTACGATTTCACGGCGTCGATGGAAACCGACCTTGACCGCATTGCGGGCGGGCAGGAGGACTCGACGCAGTTCCTCACGGAGTTTTATCTCGGCAGCAGCGTAGGCCAGACAGAGGCCGAGACTGCCAGTGGCGTCGATGGTCCGCGTGACGAAGTGGTCGACGCAGCGGCGGATGGGTCTTCCTCATCGAAGCGTGAAGGACTGCGCACCCAGGTTGCCTCGCTGGGCGACAATATCGATGCGCGGGCGGTCAACTCGATTGACTACGGCAACGGCGTGACGCTGCGCGTGGGGCGCTACGGGCCGTATCTGGAGCGCGACAGTGACGATGTGCGCGCCAACGTACCGCCGGACGTTGCGCCTGACGAGCTCGATGAGGCAAAGATTGCCGAACTGTTCACTCAGGCAGCTGATGATGGCCGTGAGCTCGGCATCGACCCGGCCAGCGGACATATGCTCATCGCGAAGAATGGTCGCTTCGGCCCCTACGTCTCCGAAGTTCTGCCCGAGGACGCCGACGAGGGCGACGCTGCGAAATCGACGCGTAAGAAGAAGGTGAAGCCGCGCACGGCTTCCCTGTTCAAGTCGATGGATCTGGCGACGATCACGCTGGATGATGCACTGATGCTGTTGTCGTTGCCCCGTGAAGTGGGAGCTGATCCGGCAGATGGCGAAGTGATCACCGCTCAGAATGGTCGCTATGGGCCGTACCTGAAGAAGGGGAGTGACTCGCGCTCACTGGAAAGCGAAGAGCAGTTGCTGACGATCACGTTGGATGAGGCGCTGGCACTGTTCGCTCAGCCTAAGACACGCCGTGGCCGCACGGCCAGGCCGCCGTTGCGTGAATTCGGTATTGACCCGATCTCTGAGAAGAAAGTGGTGGTCAAGGACGGCAGGTTTGGACCGTACATCACGGACGGTCAGACCAATGTGACGGTGCCGCGATCCGAATCGATCGAGTCGCTGACTGAAGCCCGCGCCTTTGAACTGCTGGCTGACAAACGCGCCAAGGGGCCTGCTCCCAAACGCGGACGCAAGAGCACCACCAGGACGACCCGCAAGAAAGCCTCCACGAAGAGTGCGAAGACGACGCGTAGGAGCGCCGGGACTGGTGCGAAGAAGTCGTCGGGCACGTCCAAGGCTTCAGCGTCGAAGAAGAACTCCTCATCTGCGGATGGCGACCAGTAGTGCGTCGGCCTGAACAGCGTGCATGTACGCAAATGCCGGTGCCTCGTGCAAAGATAGGCTCATGAGCACTTCCAGCGGGGATTCGCGGCGCAGGCGCGGCCTGTTCATCACCTTCGAAGGCGGTGACGGTGCAGGCAAAACCACCCAGATCGAACACGTCAAAGAGTGGTTTGATCAGGCTGGATGCGTCTCGTTTGTGACCCGCGAACCGGGTGGAACTGACATGGGTAACCAGCTGCGTCAGCTCATTCAGCACGGACCTGAAGACGTGGATCCGCGTACTGAAGCCCTGCTGTATGCGGCTGACCGTGCCTACCATGTAGCAACCGTGATCAGACCCGCGCTTGCGGCCGGTCAGGTAGTGCTGGCTGACCGATTCATTGACTCCTCAGTGGCCTACCAGGGCGCTGCGCGCGAACTGGGCGTGGATGAGGTACTGGCCTTGTCAAAATGGGCGACGGAGGACCTGTCGCCGGATCTGACATTGCTGTTGGATTTGCCCCCCGAGGTGGGTGCCAGACGAGGGACGGCGTCGCACACCGCTGACCGTATCGAGCGTGAATCAATGGACTTCCATGAGCGAGTGCGCCACGAATACCTGCACCTGGCAGATCGCTACCCAGACCGCATTGTCGTTATCGACGCGGTCGGCACCCCTGAAGAAGTGTTCCGCGAAATCAGAGGCGTACTGGAGGAACGCGTTCGACCCGCACTGGGTCTCCTCGTCAATCATGAGGCGCACGATCAGGTCGAGCTGTCTGCGACCGAATCACCCCAGCCGAACTCGCCTGCGCCCGAGCATGCAGCATCGCAGACAAGCGATGAGGACCAGGCTGGCACGATGGTGGCGGCTTTGCTGAAAGAATCCCAGGGCACACTATGGGAAGGTGACAGCGAGGGACTGCTGTGATGTGCCCGACGTGTTGCAGCGGTGTGCCCACCAGGGGCTATCAGCGCCTGTACGAGGCCTGTGCGCCGGTATCGTTGTGAGGCAGATGAGCGATGAGCGTATGGGATGACATTGTCGGTCAGGAAAAGGCCGTCGCCACGTTGCAGGAAGCTGCCCGCGCCGCCCGCCGCATTGTCGAGGGCGCCAGCGATCGCAGCACCCACTCCATGACCCACGCATGGCTCGTGACAGGGCCGCCGGGCTCCGGGCGATCAAACGCTGCGCTCGCATTTGCCGCGTGTCTGCAGTGCACAGGCAGTGAAATCGGGTGCGGCACGTGCCCAGGATGCGTGACGACAGTGGCTCGAACAAACGCTGACGTGCTGAGTGTTGCCACAGAAACCAGCATTATTACTGCAGAACAGGTGCGCGACATCATCATGCGCGCCCAGGTGGCGCCCTCGCAGGGCCGCTGGCGCGTCATCGTTATTGAAGACGCGGACCGCATTCAGGAACTCTCGTTGAATATCCTGCTCAAGGCTATCGAGGAGCCTCCTGAGCGCACCGTGTGGGTGCTGTGTGCACCAAGCCCCGAAGACATGATCACCACCGTCAGGTCACGCTGCCGACAATTGTCCTTGCGCATCCCATCGGTCGACGCTGTGGCTGGTCTGCTGGTCCGGCAGCTCGGCGTGGATATGAACGTGGCGCGCGAGGCGGCGCGGGCAGCGCAGTGCCACATCGGGCGGGCAAAAGCCTTGGCGCGTGACCCCAAGGAACGCGACAAGCGCCGTCAACGCATCCGCGCCGCCATTCACGTTGCCTCAGTCGGTGAAGCCGCTGTCGCCGCCCATGACCTAGTTGAGATGGCGAAGAGTGACACGCAGACGGTTGCCGAGCAGCGCAACACGGAAGAAGAAGCCAAGTTGCGCTACCAGCTCGGCATGGTCGAGGGTGACAAGATGACGCCGCATGCGCGCTCACAACTGCGTCAACTGCGTGAAAACCAGACCCGCCGCATGAAACGCTCACTGACCGACATGCTGGATCGGATTCTGCTGGACGTGATGAGTGTGTACCGCGATGTCCTCATGCTGCAGCTTGGTGCGAATCAGGATCTGATGAATGACGATGTTGCGGAGGTCATCGAACATATCGCCCGCACCTCCAGTCCGGAGCAGACTCTTGCGCGCATCGACCTGATTGACCAGGCGCGCACCAGACTGACTAACGGTGCGAATCCACTGCTCGCAATGGAAGCAATGGTGGTAGCGCTGCGCTAGATACGCGTGGCGTCCAGCCGGAGGGTGCGCGACCGCATCGACACTGCCCGTGAACCAGGAGGCCCCGGCCTCCTACTGGGGTAGGCGGCTGAATCATTGTTAGTCTTGACCCATGAAAACGCGTTCACGCAACATCGTGATAGTTCTGCTCGCCATACTGGTCGTCGTTGCACTGGCAACTGTCAGCGCCGTTGTGATCGTTGGACACGACCGCAAGAGCGGTGGATCTGCCACTCACCAGCAGTCAGCCCTCAGCGAAGATGGTCGCACGGTCATCGCCTCGGGATCAACGTTCAGCGACACTTTGGGTGGCCTGCCGGAACCAACCATTGAGGGCTTCTACCAGCAGAAAGTCAACTGGCGTGATTGCACTGATGACGACCTCAAACAGATGGAAGGCTCGCAGCAGTCATCAGACGGATATGAATGCGGCGCACTGTACGCACCGTTGGATTGGGACCAGCTCGACGGCGATGTGATCGCACTGGCATTGGCCATTCACCGCGCACCGCAATCCGAAGGTGCATTGGTCTATAACCCCGGTGGGCCCGGTGGTCCGGCAACTTCGATCCTGCCCTACATTGCGAGCCAGGGACTGTCGATGGATCTGGCGGACCGCCTTGACATCGTGGCATTGGATCCGCGCGGAGTCGGCCAGTCCACGCCGGTCATCTGCCTGACAGACAAAGAACGCGATGAAACGGCCGCGATGTCCGATGATCCGGCCGATCAATCCGACAGTACTCAAGAGCCCACGCCGCAGGAAATTGTTGAGGATCTGAAGGCTGAATCCGCCAAGCTGGCAGCTGGATGCAAGGAACACAGCGGCTCCCTGGCCGAGCATGTCGACACCATCTCAGCTGCCAAGGATTTTGATATGGCGCGAGCCGCCCTCGGACAGGACAAACTGACCTATCTGGGGTACTCATACGGTACCTACCTGGGAGCGACGTATGCTGAGCTGTTCCCCGACAAGGTCGGACGTATGGTGCTTGACGGTGCACTTGACCCGTCGCTCAGTGTTGACGACGTTGAACGACTGCAGATGCAGGGGTTCGAGGACGCCCTCGAAAACTGGATCAAAGTGTGCTCCGCATCGTCGGACTGCCCGGTGGGGTCAAGTGTTGACGAAGGACTGGAGACTCTGAACGCGTTCTTCGATCAACTGGAAGAAAAACCGCTTGAGACGCAGGATCCTAACCGACCGCTGACGTCTTCCCTGGCCTTCAGCGCCGTGATCGGCCTGCTGTACGACACGCAGTTGCACGATGCGTTGACCCAGGGGCTGGATATGGCAATCAAGCAGGACGATGGGTCAACGATGCTGGCACTCGCAGATCTGCTGATGGAACGCAACGCTGATGGCACGTACCAGAATAATTCGATGGAAGCAATCAGCGTGATTAACTCCCTGGACTATTCTCCGGTCGGAGACATTGAGCAATGGGCTGCTGCAGCGGAGAAGATGAAAGCTGAGCTGCCGTTCATGGGTCGTTTCGCCGGGTATTCCTCTGCCGCTTTGGAAGGCTGGCCCATTGAATCTACGCGCGAACGCGGACCGATCCACGCTGAAGGCACCCCGGAGATTGTTGTGGTGGGAACGACGCACGACCCCGCCACGCCTTATGTGATGTCGCAGGCGCTTGCCGACCAGCTCAGTAAAGGTGTACTGGTGAGCTGGGATGGATGGAATCACACGGCGTATTCGCGCGACGGGTCGCGGTGCGTGCGCGACGCGGTTGACGGTTTCTTCCTCAACGGAACCGTCCCGCAAGACGGTCTTCAGTGCACGGATTAGGCGCTAACCTTTGTGCGTGACGCGCTCCACCTGTCGAGCATTTGTCGCAGGCGTGGGTAGTCGGCTACAGTAAACGTCGTTGCCTATCAATTGATGCGCGTGGCGCAGCCGCGTAGCGCTGATAAGGAACGCGGCCACCTTAGCTCAGTCGGCAGAGCGATTCACTCGTAATGAATAGGTCGTGGGTTCGATTCCCACAGGTGGCTCTGGCGATGCCCCCGCGAGAGCGGGGGCTTTCGCGTATCCGGGGGTGAACGGAGCGGGGATCCAATTGCCGTTGCCATCTTGTTGAGGCAGTAAGGATTGAGCTGTGACCCCCAGTGCGTCGGCCACAGAAAGCAAGTCGTCCAATGACCAGCCTACTTCTCCAGCTATCTTCAAGGAGATTGAAGGCCGCGAAAGGCCAACGCGCTTAGCTAATTCGGCGCGCGTGATCCCTTGGTAAAACATAATTTGATTGACGGTTAAGCCTGTTGCTTGTGCAGGTGTCAATCCTGCATCACGTTTGATCCGCTCCATGTGGCAATGGTAGTAAATCGTTAAAGACTTGTCAACCAAAATCACTTGCGTTAAGGCGGTTAACGCGTTAGTGTTCCCTCATGAGTGTTAATAAAGCTAACGATAAGACAGAGTTGCTAACGGCGGATGAGGTTGCAGAGATGCTTCCCAATACTTCCGCGCAGACCGTTCTGCGGTGGGCTCGTGTGGGGGCAATTGCATATGTTCAGCTCCCAGGTGGGCGAAAGTTTTTTCGTCGTTCGGATGTTGAGGAGATTCTGACGCCTCGCGTTAGCTCAGAGGATCCGTTGCCGGAGAGTCAGGTTTTGCCTGGGTTTGCTGGGGCTGGTGGAGTGGGATGAGTGCTGAGGCGGTTCAGTGGGCGTGGCGGGTTGAGTGTCGGAGGTTGAGTGACAAGCTTGTTCTTCTGCGTTTGGCGTGGAAGGCGGATGACGGTGGGGTTGTTCGTGTTGATCCGGCTTTGGTGTCGGGTGTGACGGGTTTGAGTGTTGCGCGTGTTGAGGCGTGCTTGTCGTCTTTGGAGCGTGCGGGTCTTATTGAGGCTCGGCGTTGGTCTGATTCGGGTTGTTGGTCGGCTCGTTTGGTGTTAGGCGGTGTGCTGTGAATCTAGGCGTTTTGCGTGCGCGTGTTGCATGTTTAGGGCCGCGGATTTTCCTTGGGGGACCGTATGGTCCAGCGTTCTCCGTCTTCGGTCTGCTCAATGGTAATGAACGCTGTTTGTTGCCATCGCAGCATAGTGGAGAGCTCACGAAGAAGCGTTTCTGGAGAGTCTGTTTCCGGAAGGTAGACCGTGTGGGTTTTCATGGTGACGCCGGAGGTTCGGCTGTTCGAACCGTCAATTGTTGCTTCTGCGGCTGTTGTGACTCCGAGTGCTCCTTCATCTGCTTTTTCAATTTTGACGTAGGGGTCGATGCTTCCTGCGTCGCGAATCACGTTCACAATGGTGCTTGCTGCTGTCTCGGGTTTGATTATCCACATGTTCATTGGGATTGCGCCCTTCTTCTCGTGGGTTTTGCTTGTGCTTTTCAGTTTATCCAGAGGTGTGGTCATGGCTGGTGAGTTTTTTGTTGTGCGTCGTGGGGCGACTGCGGTTCCTAATGCGACGGTGTGGAATAAGAAGTTGTCCATTCAGGCGTTGGGCGTGTTGGCACTGCTGTTGTCGATGCCTCCTGGCGCGCCTATGGGGTATCGGGCGTTGCTGGGGCGTGGTATGGGGCGTGATTTGTTGTTGCGGTGTTTTAGGGAGTTGGAGGAGTCGGGGTATCGGTGGCGGTTTTATGACCGTCAGGGTTCTGGCCGTTTAGTGACGGTGGTGGGCGTGTTTGATGTGCCTGTTTGTGAGGTGGAGGCGCGTGAGGCGTTGGAGTTGGCTCGTGGTGGAGCGTTGGGTGCGGTGTGCTCGGCAGGTTCGGGTGAAGGCCGGCAGGAGACTGGAGCGTCTTCGGAGCAGGAAGGTGAGCCTGATTCGATTGAGCATGTTGGTGATGGTGCTGTGGGTGAGTCGCATGATTGCAAGGGTGTCACCGTGCGCCGGATTTCCGGCGCACGGTGTGAGCAGGGCGATTGTGATTCCACCGTGCGCCGGGTTACCGGCGCACGGTCAGCCGTAGCACGGTCAGCCGGCGCACTATCCCTACGGGATACCAAGTTATTAGATAAATCTAATAACCTGACCGAACCAGACCTGGGTGAATCGGATTCGAAGCGTTGTGGTGATGGAGGGTGTGGTGTGGTTGGGTCCGGTCGGGCTGTGAGTGTTGATGGTTCTTCTGGGTCTTCGGGCGTGTCGGTGTCTGGTGGCGAGAGCGTGGTGCCTGGTGCGGGCTTGTTGGTGCAGTGTCTTCCTCCTGGGATGCAGGCGTTGGATCCTTCTGGTGCTGCCAGGGTGGTTGGGTTGTTGCGTGAGCGGTTGGATGCGGGGTGGCGTCCGCGGGAGATTCGGCGGGTGATGGATCAGCCGGTGCCTGGTGATGTGGGCCGGTTGTCGGCGTTGGTGGCGTATCGGTTGGAGCATAATGTTGCGCCTTTGATGGCGCCTGCGCGCCTTCAGCGTGTGGCGTCGGATGGGGAAGCTTCGCGTCGGCGGCGTGCTGTTGAGGCGTTGGAGCGGGATGCTGCTGAGGGTGTTGATCCGGTGTGGTCTCGCGTGTGGGATGAGGTGACTGCTGAGTGCGTGGGAGTGTCGCGGATTGTGCAGGTGCGTGAGGCGCAGAAGCGGTATGACCGTTTGGTTGGTGATCAGGCATGACGTCGTGGTTGGTGTGGGCGCGTGGTGTTGGGGGTCTTACTGCGTCGCAGTCGTTGGTGCTGTTTGAGCTGGCTCGTCTTGCGGATGCTCGTGGTGTGGTGATTTGCGCTGTGGAGTATCTGGTGGAGTGTACGGGTGTTTCTCGCAGGTCGGTGTTTCGCTCGTTGGCGGGTTTGGAGTCGCGCGGGGTTTTGTCACGCCAGATGCGGTATGTGCGGGGTCGTAAGGCGGCTTCACGGTTCGTGTTGCATTGGATGGCCGGGGTGAATGATTCGCCTGTCCAGGGCGAGTTGTGTCCTGGACAGGCTGGGTGCGAGTCTGATGCGTGTGAGGGTGTTGTGCCGTTGTCGATGTCTGATAATGAGGGGTTGCGGCGTGTGGTGGTGGAGGCGGCTTCTGAGGGCTGGGTAGGCACTGCGGCGCAGTGCTTGGCGGTGACGGTGCAGGAGGTGGGCGCGCGCCAGTTCTCAAATGCGATTTCTCGGGGTGTGCAGTTTTCTCGGATGTCGTGGTCTGAGTCGGTGGCTGATACGTGTGGGATCGCGTGGGAGGTGTTGATGACGTGTGCCTCGCAGGTGGTGGAGGCGTCGCGGCCGTGGGCGGTGTGGACGACGATTGTGAATCGGCGGTGTTTTGCGCGCGATAAGTGTGCTGGTGTGGAGGACGCAGTGGAGCCGTCAATGATGCCTGAGGCTGGGTTGCGTCCCGGCCAGGGCGATACGGCTGATGTGTGGGTGTGTGTTGATGATTTTGAGGGCCCGCTGGCTCGTATGGTGGAGGCGCTTATTGAGGCGGGAATGACCGAGACGTTGGCGTGGGCGGGAACTCGCCGTATAGCTGAGCTTGCGGTGGGTGATAGTAGTAGGCGGCATCGAATGGCGAGTGTGGATCCACGGTTGGGTGATTTGGGCGTGCAGGGTGCGGCTGCGCGCGCGTGGATGACGATGTTGGTTGGTTCGCGGCGTGGTGTCAAAGGCAGCCTGTTGCAGGCTGATGATGAGGCGCTGATGATAGCTGCTCGCGAGGTGGTGGAGGCCTTAAATCTGGCGGCATAGCAGGAACGTGAGGTGGATCACAAGTGGTGTTTGGGGGCATGGTGCCAGTTTGGCACCATGCTTTTTTGTTAGAGGGGTTTGAACTCGTTATAGATTTGTTCGAGCACTTCTTCGTAGTTGGTGTCTTGTCCTACCTCGACGGTGTTGGTGTTGACGGTGATGGTGATGCGGTAGAAGATTCTGATTTTGCTTGGGTTCAGGTTGAGTTCTTGAGCGATGTTGATGCCTTCGGCTTTGGCTGTGGTGTAGTCGTGGGCAATGAAATATCTGCTTCCTGCTTCGTCGGGAGTTTGTCCGTCGAAGGTGACGATGTATTCGTTGTGGCGTTCGAGTTGTTGCATGGCAGTGGTGGTGTCTCCTTAGTAGATGGTGATGGTGCCCGTGTTGACGAGGCCGTCACAGCTTGTGGTCCATGATTGTGTGCCGAGTGGGATGCTGGTGAGGATAGCGGTGGCTGTTCCTGGTATGGGTGTGCTGGCGTTGGCTGCGTGTCCTGCGATGCTGATGGTGCAGGTGGTGTATCCGCTTCCTGAAACTGTGATCGAAAAGGTGGCAGCGCCGCTGCCTCCAGTGTTGACTGAGGTGTTCATTGAGGTGACGCCTGTGGGCGCTGGCTCTGGTGCCGGCTCTGGTGCGGGTGGTGTTGGTGGTTCGGGCGTCTGCGGTGCTGGCTCTGGTGCGGGTGTGGGCGCGGGATCTGGTTCTGGTTCTGTGTGTGGCGTCGTGGGTGCGGCTGGTTCTGGCTTTGGCGGAGTGGTTGGTGTGGATTGTGGTGTGCGCTGCTGGTCTTGAGTCTTCTCGGCTGGTTTTTCGGGTGCGGTGGATTGCGCGCTTTGGGCGTTGGTGGGTGTGTCGGTGTGGGTGAGGGTTTTGCCTGTTTGGTGAGTGCTGGTGATGACGATTGTGGCGGTGGCTACGCTGAGGAGGAGGATGAGTGGTGCGGTGAGGATGAGGCGTGTCCGGTGTTTCCTGCTGTGCGGGTGTGAGCGTGTCGGTGTGGGCGCGTGCTCGGGAGTTTGGTTGTGGCGCGCTGCTGTGTCGTTATCGCTTGGGTTGCTGGGGTCTATGGTGTTGCTGGTATTGCTGGCGTTTCCGGTATTGCTTGCTGTCGGCTCTGGTGTGTCATGGGTTTGGATGTGTCCGTCTGGGTGCACGCTCATGTAGTACGTGCCTTCTGGGCCTGTTGCGGTGACGGGTAGGGCGCGGTTGTAGTGTTTGGCTTGTGCCAGGGCAATGTTCATTGCGTCGTGGTGTAGGTGTTGGCTGGGTTGTAGGCGGGCAATTGTGATGCCTGCTGAGGTGACGGTGGCGGTGCCGTTGTCGTGGTGTGTGATGGTGATTGATGGCCAGCTGGTCATTGCGTGTCTTTCATTGTCTTGGTGGTGTGTGCGCATTGTCTACGTATTACGTAGAAGGGAGCGCACATGAGGAATCCTTGGGCTGGCTCGGGTGGAGAATACTCCTCGGACTACGGCGACCGCGCGGTGGTGTCTGAGCCTGTCCGGCCGCCTGTGTGGAAGCCGGGCGCGCAGGTGGTGGCGGCTGGCGGCTTGCCGATTGCGTTTGCTGGCGGGTATTGCCCGTTGTGGGTGGTCGGCGCGCACGGTGGTGCGGGGGCGACGTCGTGGGCCCGCTTGTTGGGTGCGGGTGATGCTGGTGTGTCGTGGCCTGATCCGAGTAGGTTGACGCGCGTAGTCGTGGTGGCTCGGACTCATTTTGCTGGGCTGAGGGCCGCGCAGGACGCGGGGATCCAGTGGGCGTCTGGCCAGGTTGGGCGTGTGGAGCTGGTTGGTTTGATTTTGGCGGCGGATGCGCCTGGTCGCAGTCCGAAAGAGCTTGCCCCGTTTCGTCAGCGTGTTGCTGGCGCGTTTCCGCGCGTGTGGCTGGTGGGCTTCCAGAGTGCGTGGCGTACCGGTTTCGCGTGGGACGTTCCGCTTTCGAGGGATGTTCGCAAGGTTTTGAAAGATATGTCGTTGATTGGAAAGGACGAGTAAATGAGTCTTGTTGCGAGTGGTGTTGGCGTTGTTGAGTCCGTGGTGGGGCGCGCGGGGCTGATTTGGATGGATTTGAATCCGACGCCGGTTGCGCCTCCAGGTGTGGAGGCGCGCGTGCAGACGGTGCTGAATTGGGTGATGTGGATTGCCGGCGCGTCTGTGATTGTCGGTTTTATTGTCGGCGGAATCATGCTTGCGGTGTCGAATGAGCGTGGGATGGGTAATGAGAACGTGCGCAGGATCGGCTATGTGATTATGGGTGCAATTGTTATTGCGGCTGCGGCGGCTCTGGCGAAGGCATTGCTGTAATGGCTGAGGAAAAGAGCACGAACATTCTTGCCCGCCCAGCCTTTATTGTTTCGGGGCTGCTGGTAGTTGCGTTGCTGGTGGGCTTGGGTTTTCTGGTGGTCACACGGGATGCTGTGCCTGTTAGTGGTGAGAATGCCGCCTCCCCTTCCTCGGGCGCTTCGGGCGCTGGTGCAGGTAAGCAAAGCGGTGGTGAGTCGCCTGATGTGGCCACTGCTGGCGGTTATGGTGCGTCTGATTCGGTGTGCGGCTTGTCGTCTTTGGAGCGTGCGGTGCCTGAGCAGGCTTTGCCGTCGGTACCCGTGCAGGTGGGTGAGCGGATCACAGTGCCGAGCATTGACGGGTTTGGGCCTGGAATGACGGATGGGATTTCGCGGTGTTTCGCTCATAGTCCGGCGGGCGCGATTTTGGCGTCAGCCAATTTCCTGTCGTGGTTTTCGTCGAAGGAGCGTCTTGATGAGGTGGTTCCTGTCCTGATGGCTGCCGGTGCTGATCGTGATCGGCTTGAAGCCCAGATTAAGGCCGAATGGAAGGGCGAGACGGGCTCCGCGTTGAGCATTCACGGGTTCCGGTTTGAGGATCGTGGTCCAGACGCGGCGATGGTGGTGTTAGCTGTGTCGTCGGTGTCGGTTCCTGACACGCTTGTGGCGTGGCCTGTGGTGTTGGTGTGGCAGGACGGTGATTGGAAGGTACAGGCTCCATCTACTGACTCGTGGGGTGAGCGCGTTATTGACTCACTTGCATTGGAGGGGTTCGTGGAGTGGAGCGCGTAAATGTGCCAGTTTTGGGAACTGTCATGCAAGATCGGTGAGGTCGCTTCTGAGGCGACGCACAACATTATCGCTGAATGGGCGTACAACATCATTCAGGATGTGTCTGCCACGTTGTTGAAGGTCGGCACGGTGTGGACGGGTGTGGGTACCCCCAGGCTTGGGGGTGCTGACTCGGCAGTGGGCTTCGTACACTCCACCACTCACATACTTGTGGTGGCGCTGGCGGTCGCATCGCTTTTCGTGGCTGGTATTCATTTGGCGCTGTCCAGACGCGGTGAAACAGCGATGAGCGTGCTACAGGGACTCTTGGCGCTGGCTGTGGTCTCCGGTGCATCTGTCGGTGTTGGACAGTTGCTGGTGGATGCGTCGGATGCGTTTTCCACGTGGGTGATCGGCCTGGCGGTTGATGGCGATGCGGGCAAGTTTGGATCGAAAATCTTGTCAGTGACGAGTGTAACGGGCAGCTTGGGGCTGACGGTGCTGATCGTGGGTGGCTTGGGCGCGCTGGTCGCGAATCTGGTCCAGATAGGCCTGATGTTTATTCGGTCAGCAATGCTGATCTTACTGGTGGGAATTATGCCGCTGGCAGCTGGTGCGTACTCGACGAAGTGGGGGCGGGGCTGGCTGTGGAAGATCGTGGCATGGTTTTTCGCGTTCCTGATGTTTAAGCCGGCCGCCTCCATTATTTACGCGGTTGCTATCAGGCTGGTGCAAGGTGATTCCTGGTCTTTGTCGAATGGTGAGGACTTGACGAGTTTCGTCATGGGCGTTGTGATGCTGATCCTGGCAGTGTTGTCGCTGCCCGCCCTGGTGACCTTTATGGTGCCGGCCACTGAGGCGCTGAGTGCCGGTGGCGGCGGCGCTGCTGGTGCGGGAGCAGTGCTGGCGACGGGTGCAATGACTGTTGCGCGTGTGGGTGCTGCGACGGCCAGTGGAGGAGCTACAGCGGCAGCGGGTGCTGGCGGTGCGACGGGAGCCGCGTCGAGTGCGGGCGCAGGTGGAGCTTCTGGTGTTGGCGCTAGTGGTGGTGCGCGCTCGATTGGTGCGGGTAGTGCTGGTAGCGCCGGTGGTGGTGCGACGAGAACCGCGTCGAGTGGAGCCTCTCAGGGGTCGAACAGTTCTCATCAAAGTGGCCCGTCAGGCGCTGATGGCGCGTCGGGCCGTGATGGGAGTTCGGGTCCGAGCGGTGCGCCTGGGCGTGACAGCGTGGACAGTGATATGGGCGGCTTCAGTCCTACTGGTGGTGATGTTCAAAATGAGTGATGAAGCGGTCAAGGTTCGCACGTATGGCAATTGGCGTATCCCGCGCCGCGCAGGCTTCGGCAAGATGGGGTTTGGCGAATCGATCTTTGGACTCGTCGGCCTGGCTGTCGTGAGCGTCGTGGCCATGTCGAAGGGCGTGGTGATCGCGGTGGCGGTCGCAGTCGTGTGGGCGGGTCTCGTGCTGCTGATGGTGACACGCGATGTGCATGGGGTGTCCGTGGCAGAAAGGATGAATCAAAGGATGCGGTTTCGGCGGGGTGTGCGTAGGAAGTCAAACATTCACGCTTCTGGTGGTCTTGCGGTTGATCCAACGCAGGGTAAGTGTCACCTACCTGGAATGTTGTACGGTTCGCGTTTGAGTGAGCATAAGGACTCCTATGAGCGTCCCTATGGTTTGGTTGAGCATGGTGATGGCACGCTGAGCGTGGTCATGTCTGTCTCGCCTGAGGGGGGCGGTTTGACCGACCAGGACACGATTGATCGTCAGGTGGCGCTGTGGGGAATGTGGCTGGGTGACCTGGGTGGACAGATGGGGGTTGCTCAGGCGAGCGTGTGTGTGGAGACGATTCCTGATAGTGGGGATCGGCTGCGCCGGGAGGTGGGTGCTCGCATGAGCGAGCAGGCCCCGCCGGTCGCCCGCCAGATTCTGAACCGTGTGGTCGATGATTATGGGCAGGGTGCGGCGAGGGTGCGCGTGTGGATTACGATCACGTTTGACCCGTCTAAGATGGGCGCTTCGGCGAAGAAGCGCCCGCAAGTTGTTTCACGTATTTCTTCCGATTTGCCGGGTCTTACTCAGACGCTGATGGGTACGGGCGCGGGCGCAGTGCATCTTTTGACCGCGCGTGAGGTGTGTCAGCTCACGCGCGTGGCGTTTGATCCGGCGAGTGAAGCCTTGTTTGAGCAGGCAGCTAACGCTGGTGAGGACGTTGCTTTGACGTGGGAGGATGCCGGCCCTATGAGAGCTGTGGCCCAGTGGGATCATTACCGGCACGATTCGGGTCTTTCGCGCACGTGGGTGATGTCGAGGCCTGCGCGCGGATATGTTCAATCTGGCGTGTTGCGCAAGATTTTAGAGCCGTCTCGGGACGTGCAACGCAAGCGCGTCACTATTGTGTACCGGCCTTTGGATGCGGCCAAGGCTCCAGCGGCCGCGGATGCGGATGTGAATCGCGCGGCCGCGCGGGTGGAGAACACGCCTCGGCCTACTGCTACTGCGCGCAGGGAGCTTCGCGCAGCCCAGCAGGTGGCTGATGAGGAAGCGTCGGGCGCGGGCTTGTTGGATTTCGCGCTGATTATTAGCGCCACAACGAGCGCTGATGAGCTTGATGATACGTCGAGCGCGGTCCAGGCGTTGGCTGCGTCGTCACGTCTTTTGGTGCGCCCAGCGTATGGGGCGCAAGATAGCGCGTTCGCGCTCGGCTTGCCTCTGGGGCTTCGCCCGGCTTCGCAAGCGTTGTCTGGAGGCTGGTAGTCGTGGCTTTCGTAGGTGACTTGGTATCAGCTCTTTTCACAAGCAATACCGCGAGTGGGAATAGGGGCAAGTCTGGCTCTGGCACGGTAGCTAATCAGCCGCTGATCCAGCCGTGGCGTGCCACGTCTAAACAGGTGTGTGGCATGTTCCCTTTCATCGTGGGGTCGAACACGGCGTTGGTGGGAGCGCCCCTTGGCCGGGCTTTGCATGGTGGGGGCGCAGTGTGCGCCGACGAAATTTCATGGTTTGAGCGCGGTTTGATTAGTGCCCCGTCGGCAATGGTGCTGGGTTTGAATGGTTTGGGGAAGTCTTCCTTGGTTCGGCGCATGATTACCGCTTCGGCCGGGTTCGGGGTTCACACGATGGTTCTGGGCGATATTAAGCCCGACTATGTGGCGTTGATTGAAGCCCTTGGCGGGCAGGTCATCAGTATTGAGCATGGTGGTGCGGGCATTAACCCGCTCGATGCTGGCAATGTGCGCGCGGCCGTGGAGTTGTTGGAAGCAGCCGGCAAGTTTGAGGATCGTGACAAGCTCCTGGCCGCAGCCCATGAGCGTAAGAAAGACATGGTGTGCTCCCTCATCCACATTATTCGTCGCACGCCACCTTCAGATAGGGAGGAGACGATTGTTGATGAGGCTATCCGTATTTTGGAGACCTATGATCGGCCAGTAGTGTTGGCTGACCTTTTGAAGGTTGTGCGCGATGCTCCAGATGAGCTACGCGCAGCCGCATTGGATCGCGGCGATATTAACCACTACAGGGCGGTCACTGAGAGTTTGGAAGCCTCGCTCATGGCTTTATTGTCGGGCAGGTTTGGTGGGTTGTTCGCGGTGGAGATCACAACGCCGATGATGATGGACCGGTCCGTAGTGTTTGACGTGTCGGCGTTTAAGGAAGCCTCAGAGGACTTACAGGCCGCGTTGTTGCTTGCTACGTGGTCGTATGGGTTTGCGACCGTGGAGATCGCGCAGACACTGGCTGACGCGGGTGTTGCTCCGCGTCGGCGTTACAAGATTGTCATGGATGAGCTGTGGCGTATTTTGCGCGCCTCATCGGGCTTGGTTGAGCGTATTGACTCGCTGACTCGGCTGAACCGTACGATCGGTGTGGGCCAGCTGATGGTCACGCACTCGATGGCCGATTTTGACGCGTTGGCTTCGCCGGCAGACCGGCTTAAAGCCTTGGGCTTTGTTGAGCGGTCGAAAATGCTGTTTTTGGGTGGTCTGCCCGCTCGTGAGATGGAGTTGTTGGAGGGCGTGTTTTCTTTGACTGAGAAGGAAAAGTCGATGCTGACCTCGTGGAATGCTCCGGGCACGTATGACCCCACCACGGGTAGGGACGCCCCGCCCCTTGGCATGGGCAAGTTCATGTTGAAAACCTCCAACGCACCTGGCACCCCCTTCCAGGTGCGCTTCGTGGATGGTGAGGCCGCACTGTCAGATACGAATCAGCGGTGGGGCAGGAGAGCCCGATGAGTGTTCGAGACGATGCGGATACGTGGGAGCCGTCCACTGTTTTGATGGCGGTCTTTATCGCCCTAGTGGGCGTTGCCAGCCTACTTATCACTCTTGGTGCACACACTTGGGCGCTCTGGCGCGGGGTAGAGGGGGTTTCGTGGAACCCGTTTACTCTCATGATCGACTTATTCACTGACAGGCTTGACCCGACCGGCGAGGTGTATTGGTGGATTGGCGGGGTAGGCGTTGCCCTCCTCATCCTTGTCCTCATTGCTTTGGTGGTGGCACTTCCACGCCGCTCTAAGCGCTCTAGGCGCGGTGATGAGGCCGCGAGGTGGGCTGGAAGGGGCAAAGATATTGAGCCGATCACGCAGCGGGCTGTGGCCGCGAAAGCACAGCGTTTAGGCGTGAGTGGTGCGGTCGGGTTTCCGGTGGGCCGCACCGTGGCTGGTGACATGCCGGTAATGTCCTCGGTTGAGGACGTGTGCATCACCATTGCAGGGCCTCGTACAGGTAAGACCACCTCTTGGGTGGTGCCACGCATTTTCGAAGCGCCAGGCGCGGTTGTGGCCACGTCTAACAAGCGCGACATAGTAGATGAGACGCGCTCACGCCGAGAGCAGACCACGGGTGAGGAAGCGTGGGTGTTTGACCCCCAAGGCCTAGTTGGTGAAGAACAGTCATGGTGGTGGAACCCACTGTCTTACGTGACTGATTATGTGCGGGCAGGCGCGTTGGCGGACATGTTTTTATCTGCTGAGGACGTGTCGAATAAGGACGGTAACGACATGTGGGATCAGTGGGCGTGCCAACTGATCGCCCCGATGCTACTGGCGGCCGCAGCGGCAGGCAGGCCAATCACGGCTTTGCATGCGTGGTTGGCTGACCAGACAAATGATGAGCCGGTGCTTTCGTTGCGCAGTCTTGCAGGCGAGTGCGCTGAGGACGATGTGCGAGATGACCTACTGAAAGCCGCCACTAGCCTGGAAGGGTTTATGGGCATGCCTGCTGAAACGCGCGGCAGTGTTTATGGTGGCGCGGTGCGGATCATGCATTTTTTGAATAACACGCGCCTTATGCGTTGGGTTACCCCAGTGGAGGGCTTGCCCGAGTTTCACCCAAGCGAGTTCGTTAAGACCAAGCAAACCTTGTATTGCTTGTCGCAAGAAGGACGGGGGAGTGCAACCCAGATCGTTACCCCGCTTACTGTGGCTGTGGTTGAGGCGGCCACGGCCTACGCCACTGGCCAGGTGGGCGGTAGGTTGGCTATCCCTATGCTGATCGAGTTGGACGAGGCGGCGAATGTGTGTAGGTGGAATGAACTGCCCTCGCAGTATTCCCATTTTGGTTCTCGCGGGCTGTGTGTAGACACGGTGTTGCAGTCGTGGAGTCAAGGTGAGCGCGTGTGGGGCGATAAGGGCATGAGGGCTCTTTGGTCGGCTGCGAATGTGAAGGTTTATGGCGGTGGCGTGTCAGAGCCGGAGTTTTTGCGCAACCTCTCAGAGCTGATTGGCATGCATTGGGTGGACTCTACCCAGATTTCAAACTCAAGCCAGGGCCGGTCGTATTCAACATCTAAGGCATCCCAGCAAAGGCCTATTGCTACTGTGTCGGACTTGCAGGCACTACCCCAGGGTAGGGCGTGGGTGCTTGCTTCGGGCGCGGTAGCCACTTTGGTGCGGCTGATCCCGTTTTGGGAACAGCCAAATTATGAGCCGGTTAAGTAGTTAAGGAAGATTGTCATGGCAGATCAAGTGATGAATGAAACCAATGCGGAAATGGTGCGCGCATGGCGGGTAGCTATGGCGGTGGGACGGTTCATGGCAATGCGCCGACAACAAGCCTTGCGCAAGGCCGAACAGTCCTCAGTCCAGCATGAGAGAGCTTTGCGAAGGGCGATTGAGGATGAGCGCTTGTTAGCGCAAAAGGTATACGCTCTAGCGCTTGACGATAAGTGGTGGCACACTGCTGTCCAAGATGACGCGGCCTACGTTTACGGTGTGGCGCGCAGGTTTAGCGATATTGACCCCCAGGCCGAGTTAGCAGCCCGCCGGTGTGAGAGAGAGGCTAAAGAGCGGTGGGGCATTGACGTTCACGCCCCACTAGCAAGCGCTAGTGATATTCCCAGTGTGGATGAGGCTTTGCAGGACGCTCCCGTGCTCGATGGTGAGGACGCGGCCGAGTTGAAACCGGCTGTGCAAGAAGTGTTGTACCGGGCCTATCAGGACGGGGACTATCAGATGGTGGGCCAGGATCGGGCCGAAGCTATCTTGGACTACGTACAAGAGCAGAAGGACACGGCCCCAGATTGGCTAAATAGTCTTTGGCAAGAAGATTTATCCCAGTGGTTAGACGGGGATACTCACATCGCGCAGCGGGTGCGCGATATTTATCCCGACATTAAAGTAGCTGAGCAAGTGCAAGCCCAAGCCGTTGGCGTGGCGGCTCATGCCCAGCGTGAGGTGCGCATTGAAGGCCGGGAAGGGCGCGAGGCGAGGCAGGAGCTAGAGGTGGGTGATCCTAGCGAGGCTGTGGAAGGTGTAGCGGTTAAGGAGATGAGCGAGGCCAGGCACGCCGGGCGAGGCGCTGAGGCGGCGTGGGATACGATGCAGGCCCGCCAGGCACATGCCCAGTCCTTGCTCGATCAAGGAGCGGACCCGCAGGCGGTGCGCGCGGTGATGACGGCCGATAAGGGGTTGCACCGGCCCGCTAGGACGGCGACGCGCAAGAGTGGCAAGACGAACGCTTCCCGCGCGCGAGTGCCAAGTAAGAAGGCTGCGCGCGTGCAAACCCGCCACATGTAGCACGTTAGAAGGCGGCCGACACTAGCTAGTGTCGGCCGCTAATGTTATTCGCGCGGTTTGAAAATGTCAGGATCGGCTGGCTCGCAAGGTAACGCCCCGTTAGGGTGAGGCCGCAGGTCACGATGTCCACCCTCGACGCTGCACCCTTTGAACGGGCCGTCGTTGTCTAGTAGTACCGCCATGATTGGATCAGCGTAGTTCACCAGCCACTGTGCAGATGCTAATGCCCCGTCGTTTACGCGCATGTGCTCCCAGGCAAGCCATAAGGCTTGTAGGCGGTAGACCGCTTCGTCATGTTTCCACCATTGCGGGCACCACGTCATCCGCCCTTTTGGTAGGGCGCGCGCGTAGATGTACACAAGAAGATCACGCACGAACACGTCTACGGTGGGGTAGTACAAGTCAGGGGTTTGTTCTTCGTTGCTCATACCCACTACGTCAGGTGTGCGCGCACTAGCGGGAGCGGCCACGCCCCCGCTCGGGTGGCAGCCAAGTCGGTATATTTGGATGGCGTGTAGGGCCTACCTTCTTAATCTGCGGGACCTCCCCAATACCAGGTAGCGGTGGCCGTTCGCGTTTCGGCGTTTCATCACTGCCAGCACTGTCGCCGGTCGTGGTCAAGTTTTGGTACATTTCAGCGATGTAGTCACGATGGCTATTACCGTCAGGGTTATCGCCGTGCTCTGTTGGTTTCGTAAAGCCTTGGGGAGTGGCAAGCCAGGGTCTGCGCTGGCGGATACGTTCACTCTCCGCCTCGTCACCTACACTTGCTTGAGCCGCTACTGGCTCAATGATCTGCTCAGGTGAAAGTGGCGGCTCCGGCTGGGTCGTGATTTCCGGTAGCGTGTCTTGCTGCAATGGCACCGGTTCGGCCTGCAGCTGTGTGAAGGCTTGCAGGTGCGGGGCTTCCATGCGCACGCGCTCGTACACGCCGCGCGTGTCACGCAACATCGCGGCCGCAGTGTTGGTCTGTTGGGCTTGCACATACAAGTCGGCCAACGCTTTTACTAGCTCCATTGTTGCCACTAAGGCAAGCGCGTAAGAGACTTCACTGTTCTTTGGAGTGATCGCAGTGCTTAGTAGTTGCGCTCCAAGGACAACCCACGGGCTTGTCCCACTGTGTTGCACGGGTCGATGTTTGAGTTGAGCACTACGCCCCACTTGGCGCGCGCAGTAGTCCAGCGCGCCTCGCATCTCATCGCTTAAGTCTGGTTGCTGCGCAGCGGCAGCGAGTAGCCCAGCCACATCATTAGTGGCGTCAGCAAGAGCCAATCGATCAGTTGGATCAACGTTGCTCAGCTGGTCGCGGTAGATTTCCAGGCCGCGCTTGTGGCCAAGCCATTCCTCGCGGGTGTATGAGCAGCGGCCACTTCCAAGGGGCATGCCCTTCCAAGCGTCTTGCCACGCGGCCACCGCGTCAGTGGCGGACTCGATAGTGTCTGGCCAACGATCACGCAGCGCACGAAGCGTTAGGTCACGCGCGATTGACCCGCCCGCATACCATTGTGTCTTTACACCCGGCTTAGTGTGGAGCGCAGCAGAATAGCCCACGATTACATCCGTGTGTCCCTTGGCAAAGCGTGGGCGCAACCGCACGCCCAGGTTGCGCGCGCGGGCGATGAAGTCCACCTCGCTAGTAGCTGCCTTGGACGCTGCGCGCAAGCGTGACTCAAGCGCGGCCCGGTCGGTCACGTGCTTGCCCGCGCGCCGTGCAGCGTTGAGTGCTTGAGCACTGTCGCACTTGGAGCTGCGCGCGTGTTCGCGCCCTTCCACGATACGTAGACCGTATTTGTGTTCGAGAGCGTTACACGCGCGTTGGCTGCGGGGCTGATCGTTCCAGTTGTTCCACTTGGTCCCATCCTCACGAATGATGTTGGCGGCGATGTGGATGTGGTCCCCACCGTTTTTTGACGCACCGTGATGGATGGCGACCCATCGGCACTCGGACTTCCCACATGCAGAGGTAAACTCCATCTGGTCCATGAAGTCGCGTGCGATGGCTGCCCATTTTTCTTCTGACAGTGGCCCCTCGTCAGGCGATAAAGAAAGAGAACAATGCCAGACGTGGTTCGCACCGTAGTCCGTTACTCGCGTCCTGCCGGCCGCTGGGTCGAACTTGCGGATCGGGCCGCGCGAGGTGCGGTCCGTTTCATTCATGAACGAGTCAAGGTAGCGAGCAATTTCGCCGGCTTGAGCGGTGGACAGTTCACTCCAGTCGCCCCACCGCTTCATGATGGTGCGTGAGCCAGCCACGAGGTGAGGCTCAGTGTGTTCGTTGGCGCGTCCTGGCCCAACCAGGTAACGCATGAGCCCACCCATGTCCCCGCCATCGACGATGTTCGGCATCATCGGCGCACACTCGCAAGCAAGTAGTTGATCTCATCGACGCTGTGCTCAATGTGGTCGAGAACGTCATTCATATGTTCGGGGAGCGCGTGGTCAGTGTGAGCGTAGCGAGTCAGCTGATTGACGTTGTTTGCCAGGCCGGTGAGCTGACGCCGGTAGTCACGCAAACCGGCAATCAACTCGTGAAGGTTATCGACCGCAATCTCATCGGCTGCAACCGGATGCAACGCGCAGTGCACCAGCGTGCGAGACAAGGACCATCCGGCGTTGCTCGCCTTCGCTTCCAGCAACGCACGCTCGCTACGAGTCAGATGCACTCGCAACGACGTGCGAGCCACGCCATTAACCTGCCGTGGAGCGCGCCGAACATGACGGCGCTGCGCGCCCATCACCTCAGCCTCACTCATCCCACCCTCCTCAGCGTAGCGACCCGACAGGGATCACACCTATAGTGTGCCTCCAGGTAGCGACCCGTGTCTACCTGCAAGCCTGTTACTGGTACCAGTAACATATAGCTTGCTACCCGCGCTTCCGCACGCGCTGCTGCGCGTGCTAGGAGACGGGGAAACGCACCGTGTGCGTGTGGCTTGGGTAGCAAGCTAATGAGATGTGGCGCGCTGCTGCGTTCACGTTCATCTCGCGTGTGAGTATGAGTCAGGTGCCCGCTGTGAGGTCACTACTGCGTGCTGTGTAAACGATGCGCGCTCTGCGCAATAAACGTCGCACCGTCGTCTTAACCGGTCCAGTCCAGTCCGGTCCGGTCCGGTTCGGTGGTGTGCGCGTTGTGCGCGCACACACCACGTCACTATGAAAGCCATGACGAATGGCTTTCATAGTGAAAGGAAGCAGCAATGCCTGACAAGTTCGACCCCGTACACAATCTGCTCGCACGTGAAGGAAAACGCGAGGGAGCTCTACGCGACCTAGCTGAGGCGATGACGGCACTGCAAGAGGCAGTGAGTAACTACCGTGATGCCCACAAGGCTGCAGTCGATACAGGCTGGGCAAAGCGTGACCTGAACGGCGCAGGATTCTTCGACGTTGCCAAACTTCCAAAGGTCAGGAAGATCAACCCGAGTCAGCCAGAAGCGCCGGCAGCCGATCTCTAGTCGGGCCGACCCCGCTCAGCGCGAGGCACTGGTGCCGACCTTCGCCACAGAACGACTAACACGCCCATAATCCGCACACTGGGCGTACCGAAGATGATCGCCAGGCACACACATAAGAGGGTGATGGAATCTATGAACTGTGCAGCGGCGCCTAACACGCCTTCATTATTCGTGCTCATGGGTGACTTAGTTGCGGCGGTGTTGAACGCCGGCCGCGCGCGGCCGGTGAGATAGCTCACATATCGCGAAGGACGGCTCTCATCCCGTTCCTTTACCGGCTGAGCGCACGTGAAACGCTGGAACGGCTCACCCCCAGCACCTTGCCGATCTGCGTGAATGTCGCGCCGCCCTCGCGCATGGTCTTGGCAGCTTTGACCCGCTCGGGTGTCATCACGGTTGGTCGTCCTCCAAGCCTGCCCTGGGCGCGTGCTGCTGCAAGGCCGGCACTGGTGCGCTCTCGTATCAGGTCGCGTTCAAACTGTGCGAACGCGGCGGCCATGTGAAACACGAGCCGGCCCCCAGGCGTCGTCGTATCAATCGACTCAGTAAGCGAACGCAACTCAACCCTGCGCTCATCCAGCTCTTCAATAACGTGCACAAGGTGGGCCAGAGAACGCCCCAACCGATCCAATCTCCACACCACCAAAGTGTCACCCTCACGCAAATAGTCAAACGCCTGCGCAAGCTCCGGCCGATCAGCACTGGCACCCGAAGCATGGTCAGTGAAAATACGTGCACAACCAGCCTGTTTCAGAGCATCTACCTGAGCGTCCACATGCTGATCGAGAGTGGAAACACGCGCGTACCCAACAAGGCTCACAATGCACCTCGCCCATATCCGTAGCCTCTGTGGCGCTTGAGCTCATGCTGGCGCAAGGGAAGTCTGATGAACCTGTTGCGTAGCACTGCTGCGCCTGGAATGAAGTAGTCGCTCCACGTATAGAAAGGGTCGGTCATTGACGTTGCAAATGAGTGCTTACAATGAGAGAGATAGCCTCGTCTGCGGGCATTTGGCCTTCGGCTACGGTCTGCGCAAGCTTGCGTACATACGGGCCGGTAACTTGGTGCCCTGCCAGTGCCAATCCAGCATCTGCGACGGCAAGTGCATTTTCGACGTTCTTGTGTGAAGCGGCACTGCGCTTTAGTTCAGTTGGCATGGTTCCTCGTTCGGCCGAAAGTCGTCAATGATGCCCCTTTCGCTATCCGTAATTCTACCTGACGGATGTGCATTACTCAATGGTCGCAGGTTTTGAACGATTACGGTTGTGGGCATGACTTTTGCGCGTGTGGATTGTTTGATTTCGCGGGCTTTTGTGATCGCCGCCCTGGGCGTGCATTAACGGTCGATTCTGCACGCTTGGTGGCAAGAAAGTGGCCAGACTCCGCCCAAACCTGTGGTGGATGGATTCCTGCTGAGACGGTACAGTGGGGTTGACATGAAAGGAGGCAGGCCATGAGTGAGGCGACAGTGACCCGCATGCGGTTACGCGACATCAAGCCCTATGACGCGCCCGCCTCGCTCGACGAGCTGCACGGCCCCTATGACGGGCTCATCGACTTGCCTCACTGCGTGCGCTGGCAGACTGATCGCCTCGGCGTGGATGTGTCGAACCCGGGCTGGCGTCGTATGGCCTACCAGGCACTGCTCGCCGAAGGCACCGCTGACGAGCAGCGCCGCTTGATGAACCGGAACCGGCTCATCGAGACGTGGCCAATCCTGAACATGGACCCGCGCGTGCGCGCCTTGTGAGAAGGACGCTTTCCCAAGCTCCGGGCGACTGTGTGAGCTACGACCAAGAAGAACAGCGACGCATCACACGCTTGGCACTGGAGGCCGCCGACGAGAAGAGTGGCTTCGCTCCGGCCGGTTGAAGTTTGTCCTCGATGTTTGTGACTTGGTCGGGTAATCTTGTAGCTGATGGAAATTCGTAGCGTTGATCTGTTTTGCGGTATTGGTGGACTCACTTATGGGGTGCGCAATGCCGGTATTGAGGTGCTCGCTGGCTATGATATTGACGCGAGTAGCCGGTATGCGTTCGAAACCAATAACCCGGGGGCAGAATTCTTTTTGAAAGATGTGCGTGACATCAAGGGCGACGAGCTGGTAGCCCTGTATCCGAAGGATACGGATATTCGCGTGTTGATGGGTTGCGCGCCGTGTCAGCCTTTCTCGTCTTATAATCGCCTTCCTGCCGATAGTCCGTCAAAGACTTCAAAGATGGAGCTGCTGGAGTACTTCGGACGACAGGTAAGGAAGGTCAAGCCAGAGATTGTCTCGATGGAGAACGTTCCTAATCTTGCGAGAGAGCCCGTGTTTGAATCTTTCCTGGCTACGCTGAGGGAGCTCGGCTATTTTGTTGACTGGCAGGTTGTAAGAGTCGCAGACTATGGGGTTGCGCAGACTCGTAGGCGATTGTTGCTACTTGCTTCCAAGCTGGGCGAGATTAGATTGATTCCGCCCACGCACGAGCCGGACCATTACGTGACAGTGCGTGATGTGATTGGTGGCATGCCTACTCTGAAGGCGGGGCAGACGGACCGTAGAGATAATCTACATCGGTGCAGAGCGCTGTCTGAGACGAATTTAAAGCGTATCCAAGCCTCAAAGCCTGGCGGCACGTGGGATGACTGGCCAGAAAAACTGTTGCCGCCCGCTTACAGGAAGGCATCCGGTCAGACTTACAAATCTGTTTACGGCCGCTTGTCCTGGGATAGGCCCGCTACCACTATAACAACTCAGTTTATCGGATACGGGTCGGGCCGGTTCGGCCATCCGGAGCAGGATCGCGCGTTAAGTTTGCGTGAAGGTGCTTTGTTGCAGACTTTTCCGAAAGACTACCGGTTTGTTGACCCCTCTGTGGGTGATGGTTATTCGGCTCAGGCCGTAGCGACTCAGATCGGCAACGCGGTCCCACCGCGTTTAGGTGAGGTTATTGGTGAGAGCATATGCGCTCACATGGACCAACATGACCGCTAGGATCATGTTATGCATCAGCAAAACGAGTCTGAGAAGGTTATTGAGTTCAAGACAGCGAACACTGCCGCCACCCATCTAGGGCGCAAGCTGTACACCTCGTCCCCGTCCGCTCTTGCCGAGCTGGTAGCTAACGCCTATGACGCCTACGCAACAAGAGTCAGTTTGGAAATCAAGAGAAACGGGCCGCGTGTCGTTGTTGCCGACAATGGTGTTGGCATGTCCCTTGAGGCCCTGCAAGGCAAATACGCTCAGGTAGGCCAACCTAAGACATCAGTAGCACCTTCGCCAGGAATGCCTGAACGCAGAGCGATGGGCAAAAAAGGAATAGGCAAACTCTCGTCGTTTAGTCTGGGAAACGAATTCACCGTTTATACTCGTGATTCAAACGAGGCAGATTGGATTACGTTTACGGTTCGGTACTCCGACATGATTGACCCTGATCATGCAATCAGTTACGAGACGCCGTACCGCATGTGTGCAGATTTGCCCGATGATCTACGTGAGTACGAGGCGAATACAGGATTCATTGTCACTATTGACAAACTGCGACGTAAGATTACGAAGTCGACGGTGGAGCATCTAAACAGTCAGCTGGTGCGTCGCTTCTCTGTGACGACGAACGACTTTGAGATTGCCATTAACGGCGAATCAATCAGCCTTTCCCACGCAGATTACCTTTACCAGCACATCCAGGCGTTGAACTATGTTGGGTTTTCTGACAACGACGTAAAATCCCTATTTCCTTCACACTGTAAAGCTGAGAAACTAGCTCCTCCCAAAGACAACAGACATCTATCTGTAGAGGAATTCGATGACTTGGTAGAGGGGAGTAAGGTCAAGGCGTGGGTGGGTATTGTTGACAAGCCCAAACGCCTAAAGGATGTTGGCCTTGGCGGAATCGTCGTCTATATCAACGGTAAGATTGCCGACGAGGATCTGTTAAAGGGTAACGCCTCAGCGCAAATGGGTGGGCAATACGTCACTGGTGAGATATACGCAGACTTCTTGAATGATCAAGACGAAGAGCCAATCACTTCTTCTCGTCAAGGCTTGGATCAGTCTGATGAGGAAGTCCGAAAACTAGTCGCGTTGGCCAAGCTAATGGAGTCGCGTGCAATCACACAATGGGACAGCAAGAGCCTTAAAGTGGTGTATGGTTCGCTTCCAGCAAGTATTAAGAACAATGAAAAGTTCAAGAACTGGCAGGACTCGCTCTCACCCTCGCAGAGCAAGTTTCATAAAGCTCTGCTTCGCTCAATGCGCATACAAATAGACAGTGACGGGGATCGCGGCTTTAGCGATAGGGAAAAAATACTGCTAATTAACGGCTTCACTACTTTGGTAGAGAACTTCGATCAGCTGAGAATCGCTTCCGAACTGGATTCAAAGAGTGTTATTGGCTCTGATGATTTCACGGTTCTGATTGGCCAGTTCTTGGAAAAACTTGCCACGCAGGACAAGCTTCAAATGGCGTTGGCTGCCCAGTCTCGACTTGAGGCGATTAAGAGACTTGAAGAACTTGAAGGCAAGGATCGGGAGTTAGAAAAAACGTTTGAGGAGCATCTGTTTGAAAACCCCTGGCTTCTCAACCCCTTTTGGAATACTTCCAACTCGTCGCAAGATGAAGTTCGTACCAGCAGACAGGAGTTTGTCAAGATACGCGAGACGGTTAACAAGGATGGTGAAAATGGCTTCATCGATATTTATGTTGAGGTTGCTGAAGAGCATTTCCCAGTTATCGTAGAGCTCAAACGGGCGGATGGCGTCGGTCACTCCAGGCCTTCGCTGATTGAGCGTACAAAGGTCATTGAGCAAATAAACAAATACCGGCAAGGACTCTGGGAAACATTTCCGCTCCAAGATCGTGACGGGCGTAAGAAAGACGATATTAAAGCCATATTTATCGCCCCAAGTGCCGCAGTCACGGGTCGTGGGATCTCGGGCTTGAGTGAAGAGGATATTGAAAAACTGGAAAATGGCGACAATATTAAAGTAATCACATATAAAGATCTAATAAAACAAGCAAAACGCAGCTACCAAGAGTTTTTTAAAGCCGCGCAAGAATCTGATCGGTTGCCGTATTTCACAGTTGATTACCCCGATGAGGATTCAGACTTAGAGTAACCCGTTTCAACAACATACTGGCTGCGTCGCAAGAATCTTGATAGGAAAATCAGGTGGGTCCGATAATTGCTTCGGCTCGGGCGGCCGTAGAATCGCGGCCTCCCCCCTGCAGCTTGGAGTGGAGGCCGCGATTCGCTGTTTTTTTAAGGCAGTAGGCCAAGTATGTCGTCTGCGGTGGTGATCACGTGAGCGCCTTCCTGGAGGAGCCTGTTTGATCCTGCTGCCATCACTGAGTCGGTGGGCCATGGCACGGCTCCGAGCGGGGTGCCGTAGATTCTGGCTTGCAGTCCTGCAAATACGGCACTGGTGCGGCTGGCGGCTTCAATAACGATGAGGATGCTGGCAGTGCGGGCCATGAATGTTTTGAGGTCGAGGAATGCGCTGCGCACTGGGGGTTCGTGGTCTTCTCGTAAAGACAGGTGAGCGCCTCCATAGGTGATGAGCTGAGAGCAGATGTGAGCGTTCGCGCGCGGGTAGATATTGGCCAGTCCAGAGGGCAGGCAGCAGATTGTGGGAGTTTCGTGCTGTAGTGCGGCTTCCATGATGGCCTGTGACGTTCCGATCCCGCTGTCGCACATGAGTGTGACCTCGTGACGTGCTAGCTGGCATGTCAATGTGCGGGCCATGTGTGCGGCGCTCCCAGTGCATGCGCGGGTTCCGACCAGGGCGATTATTGGGCGTGAAATGAGGTCATCCCACTGCGCGTCATTGCTCATGCGCACGCGTGCAGCGATTTCGTCACGTTCACTGCTTGTTGCGCGGCGGGCCTTGAGCGCGACGTGAAGCGTTTGGTTGTGCGTGGGGGCCGTGCGTGTCATGGTTGCGAGCATCGGAGTTGTCCCTTTCTGTGTGTGACTTTTGTTTTTGCCTCGCTGGCAGTGAGGTTATGAGGCGAGTGCAAGGCGGTTTGGCAACCTTGTGTGGGTGCGGTGGAACGTGGATTAAATAGCGATAGCGGTTTATGCCGCGAAAGTCCGGTGCGCCCAGCCCCTATGGGGCTTGCCAGGGCGCCGGCGAGCGATAATCGAAAGCCAGCGAGGATAAAACACCGTTAAAGAACGCGTCCCGAAGGGGATGGCGATCATGAAAGCGGCGAAGCCACACCGACGGTGAATGGGCTGATTGATGCAATCAGCTCTGACAACAGGAAGGATACGCGCGGGTGCACGTCTCACGATCCACAAAGTTCACGAGCTTCCTGCACGGTGCTGGTGCTGGTTATCCTGGCGCGTGAAATTTGCGTACTGTGTGGCTCCTTTTGCTTGGATTCATGCGGAAAACTCGAGTATAATAGAGGCGTTGTGAGGAGGCGTGCAATGGAAAGCTTTGATGTTGAGCTACGCTGGCCAGAGCTTTTTGAGCACCTAAGTGAGCGTGAGCATCACGCTGTGCGCCAATCGCTTGCTGCAGCATGGCATGAGGGGTTTGAGCCTACCCGCGATCATGTCAAGAACCTGACTGAGTATGCGCTCGGTGTGATGACGCGCGATGAATACCGTCAGCGCGGTATTGAAATCGCGCGCCATATGGCTGGAGTTTCCTCAGTGGCGCGTTAGTCAAATGGCATGTTTTGACAGCTGGGGATCATATTTCTATCCCGAAACGATTGATCCCGAGACAGTCAACGGTACGCTCCGTAATCTGTACGGTGAGCGTGACGCGGGCGTCGCGGCCACAGCATGGTCGAGGCATGTAGACAAGCAATGCAGGTTAAGCGATATGTAGAATAAAGCGCCGCCCTTGAGAGATTTGAGATCCCCTGTGGGCGGCGTCCTTTTGTGTTCCTTGCTGACGCAGGGCATAAAGCCCGTTGGTTTTCGTGATTGTCCCCGTTACCTGCTGCGCGCACGGCTTGTTTCGTGCGACGAGATGCCTCGTGGGGTTGGGTGGTGTGTGGGGTGGTTGAGTTTGGTGAGTTGTGGTGTTTGTCCGATGCCTGGCAGCGGTCGCCTGGTTGGCTTGTCGCTGGCTTCCTGCTTGGCTTCTTGGTGTTCTTGTTGTTGCTTGACGTGTTCGAGGGTTTGTACAGCGTGGTCACTGGGCGTTTGTGGATCGAGGTGTTCGATGATCCAGTTGGAGTTTTCGACGACACGCTCGCCGGTGGCGAGGATGGTGTCTTCATCCGCTTTCGACCAGGCTGCTATGTAGCCGGTGGAGTACTCGGCCGTGTCGAGGCCAAAGTACCTACTGACGAGGTAGGCGCACGATTCAGCCTCCACTTCTTTGATTCCCCTGTGCATGTCTGTATTGACCTGATCCATGTGGAGGCGTGCGTGGCTGATTTCGTGAATGAGCGTCTTGAACTGGTGCCCTTTTGGTGCGTCTGTTGCCACGTGGATAGTTTTGTCCCCCATTGCGTCGATGAGAGGGCGTGAGGTGACTCCGTAGGCGCCATGAAGGGCTGCTCTGGTTGTTTCTTCGTATTTGTAGCCGAGGTCTTTGACGATTTGTTGTGCGCGTTGCCAGAGTTCTTCTGAGCGTTCGCCAGTTACTTGCGGGAGGTCTTTGCCTTTAATTGGTTCACCGTCGGTTTGCTGGTAGCCGAACGTTGTGCGCACGGTAAATCCTGTGATCGCTTTCTTCCAGATGATGTCTTTCGTGTCGTATTTGTCTACTTCGGCTTTATTGAGTGGCTTGTCGCTGTTTTTGAGGAAGGGCAGTTTGTATATGACGGGTGCCAGTACCTTGTAACCCTTTTCGCCTTTTTGGACCTGCCTGCCAAGTTTCTTCCAGGCGCTGTAAGAGGCGAAGGATGATTCCATAGTCCCACGCTGTACGGCTTGCGTGTGTAGCCAGATGAGGTTGCGGAATGAGTACCGTGGCATTCGTGCCATGTAGTCAAGCATGTCTTTCCAGGTTTGAGTGTCTGTGAATGTGCTGGCTGCTTCGGCTATTTCTGCGTGGGCCAGGGCGAGTTGAGCTTCGCGTTGGGCTCGTGCCGCGTCGGTCTTGCTAGGGCGCGCCATGATCTACATGCCCGCCTGCTGCTTGCCTGTTTCGAGAGCTTCCACTCTGCTGGTGAGCGCGTTGATTTGGTCTTGCTGTGCTTCGACTTGCTCAATGAGGCTTTCGACGAGCTCGAGGGTGGTGTATTGGGGTTTCATCATTTTCTCCTCATGAAAGGGTGTGGACTGGATTATTTGTTGTCCTTCGTGGTGGGTTGGGTGATGATGTGGAGCTCTTGCCTGGTGAGGTCTGCTCCGATGTGATCGACCCACACATCGTTTGCCGTTCTCTGGCTTCCTTCTTCGTCTGTGTAGGTACGCTGGCGATAGCTGCCGGCGAAGATGACGGCCGCGTTGCCGTTAAGGTCATGGAAGTCGTGTAGCTTGACGGCCGCGTTGCCGTTGAGGCGGAGGTAGTACGCAGTGGTGGCCACGTCTTCCCACTTGCCGGTTTCAGTGTTTTTGGCGCGGTCGTTGACAATGACTGTTACTCGCCCGCTGTAGGTACCGTCGTCGTTCATGATGAGTTTGACGGGGCCGGCTAGGTTTCCGGCTCGGATTATGTAGCTCATTTTTCTCCTTCGTGGTTTCTTTAGATTCGGATGGTTGTCCAGGTCATGCCCAGCCAGTACGCGGTGTCCAGAGACACCTGTTCGACATGCCCTCCCACGTCTGGTGCGTGGATCATGAGGCGGTGTCCTTGAGGATCCTGTCCGGCGTAGATCCCGATGTGGTGGTAGTGGCTGCTTCCGTGGTATGCGAAGCCGATGAGGTCGCCTGGCTGCATGGCGTCTTGCGCAATGGTGGTGCCCGCTGTGGTGATGATGTCGTGTGCGGTTCGAACGTTCAGTGGCTTGCCGAGGTCGGCGTAGACGCGCACGACCAGTCCTGAACAGTCCAGGCCGCTGGGGCTGGTGCCTCCCCACACGTAGGGCACGCCGAAGTACTTCTGGGCTGTGGCCACAACAGACGACGAAGAAGGGGAAGCCTGAGTGTACTTGCCTGCGAGGCGCTTGATGCGTGCGACGTAATCCTGTGTTTCAGTAAACGGAGGGATACCCCCGTGTTGCTGGACGGCTCCAGGCCCCGCGTTGTAGGCGGCCAGTGCCAGGTCAATCGTGTTGCCATCTGCTTGCCCGCTGCGCGTGTAGCCTGTGACGATTTCGACCAGCGCGCACATGAAGGCACCCTGGCTGGCGATGGCATCATCGGGATTGAAGGGGTCTGCGGTGCCGTCACCGTCGGCATCGATGCCACGTGTTTTCCACGTGCCAGGCATGAACTGCGCGATGCCTTGCGCGCCCATCGGACTGACCGCGTGAGGATCCCATCCTGATTCAGCTTCGATCTGTGCGGCAATCAAGCTGGGAGTGATTTCCTCACAGATACTCCCAGCCTTCATCACGGCCGCCAGGTACTCAGCTGGCACGCCACTTAATGATGCGGCTCTTTCTTCTTCTCCTCCGGCCATCATCAATGGAATAACCGTGAGCGGGATGGCGGCTAGTATGCCGACAAGCTTTTTCACGCTCATCGCCCTTGATGCGGCTCAAGCCGGTGCGCATTGGGTTGGGCGGGACCGGTTGTACGGGCTTTCCTGGTAGGCCCGTTCTGGTCGGGTTGAGTGTATGGCTCTGCTAGAGCGATGATTTGGCGGATGCGGTCTGGCCTGAAGCCGGCAGAGCGCCCCTGGCTGGTTTCAATGATTGGGGCTGATAGGAGGCCTTCGGCTTTGAAGCGCTCTATGAGGTCTGGCCGCTGGCTTAAGTCAATGTGGTCGTAGGAGATTCCTGCCTTGTCGAGGGTGCGGCGAGTGAGCGCGCATCCTGGGCAGTGCGGCGTGGTGTAGATCGTGATGGCGTCCATACTGGTGACGTATGGTGTGTGCGCACAAGGCCACTCGCAGTCGAGGGGGACTAGGAACGTGGCCCGCAGGGTTTCCTGCGGGCCACGTCCGTCATATTAGGAGGTGAGAGTTAGGCTGATTTGCGTCTCTTGGCGAGAGTGAGTGCGCCGCCTCCTGCTAGTAGTAGCGCTGCTGCGCCGCTCAGAGCGGTGGTGGCACCTGTTCTTGCCAGGTCACGCCCCGCGCCGCCGTCGGAGTGATCAGAGGCTTTGAGCTTGATCGTCTGGTCGGTGTCGTTCGCATCTTCGTGGGTGCCTACGAGCTGGCCGGCAGCGTCGTAGACGTATTCGAAGGCAACCAGCTCGGTGTTTGCCATGCCTGTAGTGTCGAGCGTGGCTATTACCTTGCCGCAATCTTGCGGGCTCTGGGGCGAGAACTTCGCCGTTACCTCATAGTCCTTGCCGCCTACCGTGACCATCTTGCCGGTGGTCTTGTTGTGAATCTTGAGCCTCAGGGTGTATTCGGTGCCGGGAACGAGTTTTTCGTTCGCGTCACATACCGTGTCGATCAGTTTGGTGTCCTTGGCGGGCGTGAGCGTCTTTTCACCGTTTTCGCCGGTGAAAGTGGTCTTCAGCTTCGGGCCAGGCTCAAACGTGATGGTTTGGTTCTCATCGGTAATGTCAGCATGGATGGTGATGGACTTGCCATCGTGGAATAGTTCCTCGAAGGCGACGGTGGTCTTGCCAGCAAACAGGGCTGCATCTACCTCGAAGGCGACTTCGACACTGCCGTTAGCGGTTTCAGGTGTGAACTTCGTGGTTGAAGTGATTTCCTTACCCGCACCGTCAAGCATGGGCTTGCCGGTTTCCTTATCCATGAGCGTGCCAACTACTTCGTATTCCTTACCGAGTTCAAGGTTGGTGTAGGTAACCACGTCGGTAAGGGTGCGCGTGCCGTATCCAGGGACCGGGCCGCGCTTGTTTTCGTACATGAGCGTGGTGTGAATACCAGGCTCGGGTGCGATGGCGAACTGTTCGGTCACATCCTCTACAGAAGTGGCTAGCGGGGCTACGCGGTCGTCTCCAGCGAAGGTGGAGATGAATACATAGGTGCCAGCGACCAGCTTGCCGTCCGCACCAGACTTAGCGATCCAGGAAGTATCACCAATGCTGGGGTAGAAGCCGTTCTTGGCTGGAATGGTGACGGTTTCACCGATCTTTTCAGCCTTGTCACGGTTCGCCTCGGTTACCTCAAGGCCAGCGGGGAAGAACAGCACTTCGTGAGAGATTTCTTTCTCGTCTGCCTCAAAGCCTGCGGCGCCTTCAAAGTTGGGGTGATCCTTGGGCATACCAGTTACAAACACGTCATCTACCAAGTAGGTGCCCGCCTTGGTGTCGCGCACACTCAGCTGCGAATCAATCTGAGCTGGGTGCCTTACCGACGTGGTTTCGTCTGCCAGGCCGTAACCGTCAGCAAAGTCGGCCTTAATGTACTTAGACCAATCAGCGTCTTGGTCATCGGCCTTTACTTCCCATACCCACGTGTAGAAGCCGTCCTTCGGTGCTATGCCCGCGTTAGCGGTAATCATCGTTTCAGGCCCGTCTGCCTTGACGGTGACGGACTTGATTAGCTCTGCGCCTTCTGGCACAGTCTCGCTCTGTTCAGCCGGAGCTAGTGCCGAGACGTAGTAAACGCTTGCACGATAGTTCACGGGCACGTCAGTGCCATCGATGTTGAGCCACTTGCCGTCCCCGTAGTTCGGGTCAGCGTTTGGGGTGAACGTGTCAGTCAGCTCGCTGCCACTGTCAATAACCTTAGCGGTATCCACATTCGATACACCTTGCGGGCGGAAATCAAAAATCACATCCCACGACGGAGAAGTCACAGTCTTTGAGGTTACTTTCGCAACGTCATAGATGACGCTCTGATTCGCGCCACCAGGAGCCGCAAAGCCCAACACGGGAGCAGTTAAATTATCGTATTTGATCGTGTAATTGACCTTGCCGTTACCGGTGGAGTGCCACTTGATGCCATTAATGGGTGTAGAGGCGGTCGTGCCCGTGTAGGTCTTGGTGCCGGTCGCGTCGAACACAGCCGGACCATTGAGCGTGGCAGTGAACGGATGCCCAGCAACGTATTCTCCATTTCCGTTCTTGATACCGAACTTACCAATGGTGCCATACATGAGATCGCTGGTTTCCGGTTCGCCTGCTTCCCAGCCCACGATGCTCTTGGCTTTAGCTTCGGCTACCATTTGGCGGGCGCGTGCCTGCACGCTTTCGGGCGCGAGGCCCAGGAGGGCGTCAACGTTTTGCTGGGACTTTCCCGCTCCCTGCGCGCTGCTCTCAAAATTCACGTGAGCGAGGAATCCTGTCGCGGCCGCGTCCACGTCCGTGTTAGAGAACTCCAGGGATTTTGGAGTCCACTTCTTCATGATGTACGCCATTTGGGCGACATTCACGCTCAAGTCAGCTGGGCGCCGAAGATTAGGCTGACTGGTCAGTTCTCCCGGTGTGACCGCGATCGAGGCCGACGGGTTCACCGCATCTGCTTGAATGCACAGACCCGGAACAGGTTGGCCGCTATAGGGAATCCATGTCCCCAGCCAGCCTACGCTTCCTCCGATAGGAACGCCGCGCACCCACGAACCAGCAGCATTAGTAGGTAGTTGTGCGGATACCACTCCGACGAGAGCGAGAACAACGGCGGCAATTGTTGCTCCCACTTTCAATGCTCGATCTCGCCAGTGGTATCCGATGGTCGATGTAGACATGAACTCGCTCCATCTGTTGATTGTCAGTGATCACTGAGTCCCACTTATTGGGATCTCAGCCACTTCGTAGATAGTGCGCGCACAGTATTTGCCCGCCCAGCAAGGTGCTGAGCGGGCAAATTATTAATGTTCACCTAAAAGAGGACTAATCGCATCCCAAGATGCAACCGGAGTCGGTAACGCTCCCGTTTTCGTCTGGCTCTACTTGGTGGTGTGCCCACCCGTCATCGTCATAGCTGTATTCGGGGAAGTTGGGGTTGTAGCAGTATTGGCCTCCGCCGCACACGTCTTCACTGCTTGATCCGCCGTCGCTGTAGCCGCCGTTGCCGCCTGCGTTGCCTCCGTTCCAGTCGTTGGAGCCTTCGTTACTGGTGTATCCGGTGTTGTCGTCGTATGGGCTGGTGTTTCCTGCGTCTTGCCTGGTGTCGGCTTGTGCTCTTGCTTTGGCTTGAGTGTCGGCCCATTTCTTGTGTGCTTCATTGACGCTCGTCGTGGCTTCTTTTAGCACGGTGACTTGAGTGAGGGTCGTGTCGATAGTTGCGAACCTGTCTTGGAGAGTTTGCACTGAGTCGGATACTGTCAGCGTGCTACCAGACTGTGTGGATCCGGGCTGAGATGCGGACTGCACGTCTGATTGAGCTGTGTCCCCTGATTGTGGGGCGTCGGTTTGCGCGGTTTCAAGCGCGTCGTCAAGCTCATTCAGGATGGTGGAGTCCACGCCTTCACGCGGAGCGGTTTTAGCTGCCTGGATCGCGTCGGCCAGCTGCTTGTCTGCTGCGGCCTGGTCAGCGTCTGCCCGTTCGCCCAACTGGTTTTCAATGGTCGTGTTGACGTCTTCGAGCGTGCCAGTGACAGCCTCGAGGGTATTTGTGTGGGCAGTGAGCTCCCTGGTTGCATTTTCCAGCTGGGCGCGGGTGAGCTCATCGGCGTCATCGACTTGGGGTGCGTCAGGAGCGGCCTGTGTGGCCTGGCGGGCTGCGTTGAATTCGTCGGCTTGGAGGTCGCTGGCGTAAGTGGCGAGCATGGCGCTAAGCGCGTCAGCGTCCGCCTGCGCGTGTTGGAGGTCTGTTTGTGCCTGCGTGTTCTCGTCTTGTGCTTCTTCAAAGGCTGAGCGTGCCTGGGCGGTGGCCGCGTGAGCATGCCAGATGAGGCCCACGGCTGCGAGGACAGCAACTAGGGCGAGACTGAGGGCTATCAGGACAGGCTTTCGCTTGTACCATGCGGGTTTGATTTCCGACGTGTTCGGGGTGGCGTCACCGCGGTCTTCAACGGCTGGAGTGTTAGTAGTGTTCATTTGGATTCCACGGGTTGTTTCTTTTACAGAGGATAACGGGAAATTCATATTTGGTCGAGTGTGTGAACGCTTCATCGTGGCCCTACCGGCAGGGTTCCCGGTGGCTGTGGGAGAGCCACATGATTCAGGCGACGATTCACGCTGGTGGTTTCTTTCTTGAGTGCTCGCTCGACCCATTGGCTCCATGTGCGTGGCCCGTCGTAAGGGAGTTCGCTCAGGTATGCACCGCGTGCTGCGTTAGCGATGTGCGCGTCTAACGTGATCGTGATTTTTTGTTTGCTGGCCGGCGCTTGTTCGGGTGTGCGTGGATTGTCGCGCGGTGCAATCACCGTTTGTCCGGTCAGTGCGGATCTGCGGGGTTGTGGCTTACTCATGTGCATGTCATTTCTCCTTGGTTTCGTGATGATGGCAGATGGCGTGGAGGTAGTCGGTGTAGATGGTGGCGAGAGCGGCCGCATCACGGGTGGGCCACTGTTCTAGTGGCTGTGAGGCTTCTACGCTGTCTGCAATGGCTACCCTCTTGGGTATGGGCGGGTCGAAGATGGTGAGTCTGCGTTTTTCGGCTTCATCGCTGAGTTCGTTGAGCCAGTGGCCACCGCTGGTGGTGCGTGCCTCGTGTTGGTTGATGATGATGCCGCCGATGGTGAGGTGTGGATTGTAGTAGCGGCGGATTTCTTCAATCGAGGTGAGCAGGCGTGCCAATCCATTGGCTGACCACAGTTTCGAGTGGGTAACGATCAGGGCGGTATCTGTTGCGGTGAGGCCGTTGATGGTGAGCTGATCGAGGGATGGAGGGCAGTCAATGAGGCATAGGTCGTAGTCGAGTTCGACGGCCTTGAGGGCGGTGTCTAGCCTGCTTTCGCGGCCTGCCCCTGCTACTACCAGTTCATCTCGTACTACTGGTAGTGCTTCGCCTGTGGTGGGTACGAGGTCTACTCCCTCCCACAGTCCGGGCACAATGACGTCTGCGATAGGCATTTGCGACCGATGTGAGAGCACGTCAGCTAGTCCTGCTTGATCTTCTCCTACGGGGTGGCGTGCTAGTGAAGATGTGATGTTGCCCTGGGGATCCAGGTCGATCACAAGGACGCGCATTCCATCAAGCACTGCCGCGCGTGAAAGGTGGTAGGTCGTAGTTGACTTGCCGACACCACCTTTTTGGTTACAAAGAGCAATTGTTAACATGAGTTTCCTTAACAGTAGGGTTACCAGCGATTGCGGCAAGGCTGGCATTGCCAGTTATTCCAGCAATTCAGGAGTACGGGTTTAGAAAAGGTATTCGTTGAATACTGTTGGTAGCAGGTCGAGAGCTTCGCGCTGGAGGCGCACGCTCACGTTCATGTAAAGAGCTGTTGTCGATAGGTTTTCGTGACGCATAAGGGTTTGGACGACGCGCGCGTCGGCACCGGCTTCGAGCAGTGCTGTTGCGAAATAGTGGCGCAATTGATGTGACGTCATCTTTACTCCCACGCGGGCGAAGGCATTCGAAATACTTGAGCCGACGGCCCGTCGTTCCACATGAGTCTTAGGGTCTTTTGGTGAGGGGAACCAGTAGCCGCGTAACGGATAGTTTCTCGCTTCCTGCATGATGATCGGATGTACCGGCACAACAGAGGTCTTATGGTTCTTGCCGACGACTTCCAATAAGCCAGTGGCATGATCGAGGTCTTGACCACGGATCTTTGCTATCTCGTGTACTCGCAGACCGGCGAAGGCTCCGAGCATGATGCGTGTACGCGTGCCGCCTCGAAGCGGCGAGGATAGTGCGGCTTGTAATTGAACGTCGGTGATCGGCCGTGGTTTGTATTTAGGGCGTTTTGGTGGAGCTACCCGGATCATTGGGTTGTCCGCGCGCTGATCAGTGATGACTAGCCAGCGGTAGAACGCGCGTAGGTGGACGTAGTAGGTGTGGCGCGTGATGGCTGAGGGCAGGGTCACCAGCCAGAGCGTGATGTCCTGGTAGGTGGCCGTGAGCGCGTCCAGGTTTGCCTGTTTGGAGAATTGCTCCACGACGCGGATGCGTTCATCGATGGTGCGTGTGGATAATGAGCGGGCGGCCATTTCGACCATCCAGGCTTCAAGTAGCTGATTGGAAAGTATTGGTCTCGTAATCATGCCTAAAGTTTGCGCCAATACCCGCACCAATCGAGCGCGCGCCAGCGCTGTCTTTGACGTGCGCCCGCCATTTCCGGAGTGGTCAGTATTGTCGTAATGACTGGTGATTGTGGAGTTGCCAGCGATTCTGGTAAATGAAAACGCGAGCATCGTGAGCAGCGCGATATATGCTGATTTGAGGAAAAAATCTTGTAATGAATAGGTCGTGGGTTCGATTCCCACAGGTGGCTCTGGTGATGCCCCCGCGAGAGCGGGGGCTTTCGCATATCCGGGGGTGAACGGCGCGGGTATCCATCCTCCAAGTCTGTCCATTGTTGGGAGCAGGTCTACTGAAGTGTCCCGGGTTTTCTTCCGTTTGGGTGGATGGGAATAATCTGGTTTATGCCGAAGAATTTTGGGGTGAGTGCCCGAAATGTGTGTATGGGGTGGGCGTGTCGCGGGGTGTTGAGTGTCCGGCCCAGCCTTTTTTGATGTGTAGTGATCCGTCTTGGTAGTTGGTGTTGTAGTCGATGGTGGTGTCGTAGCGGGCTGGTGTGCCG
>OKIH01000049.1_pt1 | contig 46664 bp, 53 predicted proteins | sample 1611011 | NCBI WGS metagenome assembly OKIH01 (sample SAMN04436704, study PRJEB24849) | human gut metagenome | biome: human gut; feature: NICU; material: stool | host: Homo sapiens | place: USA: Saint Louis, MO | collected 2010-07-28
CCATCAGCAAAAGGGGATGATAAGTTTATCACCACCGACTATTTGCAACAGTGCCGGGTAAACTGCCGATGTCACGCGTCTGGGGGATGGGCACGTCAGCATCGAGCGATGGTCAGTTTTTCCCGACAGCGCGGCATGGCGAAGCCATGAACATGGTCAATGCCAAATATGGTTCTGTTCCCGGCCTCAAAGCGTATACTCACGTAAGCGACCAGTTCGCGCCATTCGCTTGTCAGTCGATCCCGGCGACCGTGAGCGAGGCACCGTATATTCTCGATGGACTACTGATGAACGAGGTCGGTCGCCATGTTCGCGAACAGTATGCCGATACAGCAGGATTCACCGACCATTTGTTCGGAGCCAGTAGCCTGCTCGGCTACAATCTCGTTCTGCGAATCAGGGATCTGCCATCGAAGCGGTTGTACGTATTTAATCCCGATACGACCCCCAGGGAGTTACGCAAGTTGGTAGGTGGAAAAGCCCGGGAGGATCTTATCGTTGCGAACTGGCCTGATATTTTCCGTTGTGCCGCGACGATGACCGCTGGCAAAATCAGGCCCAGCCAACTCCTGCGCAAGCTCGCTTCTTACCCACGACAAAACAACCTTGCAGTTGCGCTTCGTGAAGTTGGTCGTATTGAACGGACCCTTTTCATTATTGAGTGGATCCTGGATACGGACATGCAGCGGCGTGCTCAGATCGGTCTTAACAAGGGAGAGGCCCACCATGCGCTCAAAAATGCGCTCCGTATCGGGAGGCAGGGGGAAATTCGCGATCGCACGACAGAGGGGCAGCACTACCGAATCGCTGGGCTCAATTTATTGACTGCGGTGATCATTTACTGGAATACCGTCCATCTTGGTCATGCCGTCACGGAGCGGCGGAACGAAGGGTTGGATGTTCCCCCTGAATTTCTTCCCCACATATCCCCATTGGGCTGGGCGCACATTCTACTGACTGGCGAATATCTTTGGCCCAAGGAACCGAAAGCTTAGGGTGTCATTTCGCCCTCAGCCGGAACCGACCCCTACAACGTGGCGCCGGGGACCCGGGTGCTGTTGCTCAGTGAAAGCAATGACCAGCTGCAGCTCGATCCTGTTCTGTGGGGATATTCCCCGCCGTGGTGGCACAAAGCGCCCCTGATTAATGCTCGTGCTGAAACAGCAGCTGAGGGACGTATGTTTCGTCCGCTGTGGGAACGCGGCCGCGCCGTTGTGTTTGCTGACGGGTGGTACGAGTGGGTGCGCCAGGGGAACAATAAACAGCCGTATTTTATTTACCGCAGGGACGGTCAGCCCGTGTTCATGGCTGCCATTGGCGCGCGGCCGTTTGGACTGAGGGATGACGGAGAAGGGTTTGTTATTGTCACGGCAGCAGCGGACAAAGGGCTTCTCGATATCCACGATCGTCGTCCTCTGGTGCTGACGCCGGATGCCGCCCGGGACTGGCTGCGCGAGAGTCTCAGTGGTGACGAGGCGGGCAGGACAGCCAAACAGGGGGCGGTGCCTGCTGAGGCATTCACCTGGCATCCAGTTTCCCCGGCGGTCGGCAACGTGCGGAATCAGGGAGCGTCTCTGACAGAACCTCTCTCCTGATGCTGGCTCCGCCAGCGCCAGGGTTCTGTCTGACCCGGAACTGACCAGAGCCCGATACCCTGTCGGCGGGCTTCGGCTTCCAGCTGAGCGTAGTCAGTCCGGGCCGGTTTTCCGTGGTACCGGTATACCCAGGCCAGCCCTTTGCGGATCTGCGCGGCATTCACATCCGTCGCGCCAAGCCACACGGTGCCCAGCCGCCGCCCGTAGCGATCCGTTTCTTCACCCGTGATGGTTACGTTACGCTGCGCCACCATTGATGTGAGTTCCTGCCTGGACCGCTGGCCAAAGGGCTGGTTCTTTTCCGGCGCATCGATGCCGGCAAGACGAACGCGCGTCAGGCGGTTCCCCGTTTCAAGAACCTCAACGGTATCTCCGTCCAGCACGCGAACGATCCGGCCGCTGATATCTGCGCTGGCCGGGAAGGTCACCACGAGCAGGAGCATGGCACTGAGCTGCCGGATCATGCATACACCTCACCTGCTGTACTGCTGTTCAGTTTTTCATTATCAATGATCTGCAGGGCGTAACTGACATTCAGTCCGGTCATGTTGGTATTCAGCTCTTTCATCATGTCTGCGCTCGTATACCGGGCACTGTCCTTCAGGCCGCCCTGGTAGCCTTTGGAGGTGACAACCTGCAGCTGTTCAGGCGTACGTAACGCGTCCCTCCCCGCGAGCAGGTCTGCTTCAACGGCACGCAGGTACACCGGAGAGGCGGCCACCACAAACCGATCGTCAGGCCTCGACTGCATCAGCGCCCTCAGGGAGGCATACCGTCGTTCCGCAGGCGGGCAAGCCGTCAGGCTTTCCCACAGTCTGCTGTGACTGAACGGCATCGAGGAGAATGTTGCTTCGTACGGGACTACAGCGTCTGATACGTGCAGCAGCCCCAGGCCAGCTGAAATTACCCACAGCTCAGCGCCGGTACGTTTTGCAGCCGCAGCTGCCCTGCTCCAGTGCTGGCCCGTATACAGCTCGCCGGCGGTCATGGAGGGCGATCCGCGACGGGCCTGCGCCAGCCTTTCCAGCCAGAGCCCGTAAGCTCTCTCCACGTCACGTTCATCCGGAAAGACCGCATCACCTGCAGGCACGGTTTTGCGGCGCGTGCAGGTGACTATGAGATGGACGTTGCCTGTGCTCATGACGGCATCCCCGCGCTGTGGTCGTTCCAGACGATCACCGTGGCCAGATGGTCCGCCACCTCCCGCCCCGTGTAGCCGGCCAGGATCGCCAGCGCCCTGGAGCCTGCGTCACGGGAGAGCGGACTCCGGAACCCGAATCCGTCCGTCATCAGGAGCCACTGCAGACGTTCCGTCCAGCGCTCGCCGGGTTTACGGGCCGGCGAAAACACAATCGCCGTCAGCTGTTCGCGGTTGCAGTACAGCTGGCGCTGCTCCAGTTCGTCCAGCAGGCTGTTCAGTTCGCGCCGGTCAAATTCTTCGTCGCTCATCAGCGGCCAGCGGATGCGGCGCCGCTGCAGCTCCTGCGCCTGGTCACCGGTGAACCCCGCGCGGGCCAGCAGGTCGGCCAGCGCGTCCTCCGTGTCTTCCTCGTATGTGGCAGCCGTGAGCGGGAACGCCTCCGGACGGTCGCGCAGGACGTGCAGCAGGCGCGCCGGCGCCGGCAGGTCGCGGAGCGCCCCGCCAGGCATGATCATTGCCATCCTGATCTCCTCATTCAGACCGCTGATCCCCTGCGCCTGCAGCGCGCCTTCCAGCTGGCGTAACCAGGAGGACGTCTGGTCTGCCGGCGCGCTACCGTCCGGTATACCCGCCTCCGGCGTGGTGCTTTCATTAACCTGCACCCGCACCGCAATCCCCGCATCGTGGCAGGCCTGCAGCCAGGCGGCGACCTGCAGGGGATCACCTTCCAGGCGCGTCACCTGCCCGGCCGCGCTCCACAGCTGCAGGCAGGTGGTCCCGTCGAGGCGGATAACGTAGTCGCCCCGGCACGCCAGGTGCCAGCGACCGTCGAGCGCCACCGGGCGGTCGTCAGCTTCCTCTGTCTGGCTGCGCGGGAACAGGGGCAGAACCCGGACCGCCGTTGCGCGCTGCTCCGCCAGGACGCGCGCCTGTTCGTCAGCGAGAAGCGGGGCGGCCAGCGCACGGCCGGCGTCCGTCAGCTCCACGGCCAGCTGCAGGTTCGGGGCGCGCAGGGTGCGCAGCCAGCCCGCGGCTTCCATGCGCCGGCAGGAGGCGCGGAGGTTCGGCCCGTACACCGGGGCGTCCCCGCCCTGCTCCAGCACCCGCTCAATATCCCGCGTGGCCACCGGTCCCGGACGTTTCGCACCGAGGGCGGCCAGCACAATCAGCACCCGCCGCTGAAGTGGTGACGGGCGGCGGCTTTTTTTCTCCGTCACGCCCGGATCTCCCTGAGAGTATGGATCAGCCCCTCAAGGCGCAGCCTGTCAGCGTCAATGCGCTCCATGTCCGGCACGCCCGGGTACCCGCTCATTGCGAGGATAAACCAGAACCGGAGAATGTCTGAGGCCCTGTTCAGCTCCTGGACGTAGTACGGGCCGTCCAGGCGAAGGTCGCATTTCCTGATTTCCTCCTCTGCCTTTTGCGTCAGCAGCTCATAGCTGAGTGAAAACGTCATTTCTTTATCCATCCTGCACGCTCCGTCTGATAATGTCCGGTCAGGTAAAAATCATACCTAGAATGATTTGTTACTGAGTTGGTTAACATCATATCAGATATGAATTTCTGGATTAACGATAAATATCACGCCTGATATGATTTTATGCACTATCTCATGTAATCATATCCCTTGCGTGTTTTCCGCCGCGCAGATCCGAAAAATGATTAAGTCGGATCTGTGCAGGTTAACGGTTAAGCGAGATTAAGGAGGCAAGTGGTAAAGTGAATTTTCCTCTGAATGGCGTACTGCTGGCGCAGGCTACACTGTCTTTTTTGAGCGAAGAGCTTGCGCCTGTATGCCGAGTGAACTGCTCCCGAAAAACCTGAAGCAGTCCCGGCATACAGGCATTCAATATGTTTATTCTCTACTGGCAAAGAGCTATCCGTTGCCGGCAACGTTTTCACGCTCTGTTATCAATCACAGCTTCGTTCTTCAGCTCTTATGTATGTATAAGATTATCTAAATTAATCTATAACAAATGAGACTTTTACCTTATAAGATGAATTCCTTAACCTTGTGTTACAGCGAAGGAGAACACTCCTCTGACCATATAACCTAAGGATTAAGACCATGAAAATTATCAAAACTTTGTCAATCATAGCCGTGACCACTCTATCACTGATGTCGGCCTCAGTATCGGCGCAGAGCATTACCGCGACTGCGCTGACGCTCGACGACGCTGAGGCTAAGATTGCTGCGCAGGCTCAGCAACAGGGTGCTCAGTACACCATCACTGAAGCCAGCAGCAATGACGTCGTACACATGACAGCTAAGCTGCACAAATAAGGAATGGTCGTACAAGGAGGTGCCGGGAAGGGCCGCCCGACGGGCGGCCCTTTCTGCTTTTGAGACTGCGGTATAGCTATTTCTTACTGACGGCGGCTGCCAGGCACAAGCACCAGTCCTGCCTGCGTCTGTCACTGTAAAAAGGCAATTACCCGTTCAGATGCGCGGATATTTCTGCTGCCAGTTCAGTAAATGCCCGGGCAGCAAAGCTCTGATAGGCGTCCTTTCGACGCATCAGGACCGCTGTACGCGTCAGGCGCTCGGGTTCCAGGGCGATCGCCACCAGATTATCCCGGGCCAGGGCCGTCCTGGCGGGCAGGAGCGTGGACAAAGATGTCCTGCGGACAATTTCTATTACCGCCCCGAGAGCGTTAGCTTCCATCAGCACCTTTGGATGAATGCTGTGTCTACGGCAGTAGCTGTCAATCTGTTCGCGGGTCGCGAATTCCTTGCTGAGTAATACCAGTGACTCGGTGTTCAAAGCCTGTAGCCCGACAGATTTTTCCTTCGCAAGCCTGTGCCCGCTGTTTACCACGAGTGCAAGCGTTTCATCCAGCAACGGTATCGCGTCGATGTCCGGGCAGTGAACATCCCCGAATGCTATCCCCACGTCCAGCTCCCCTTCCTGTAGAAGCTCTTCCATACTTTCCTGTGAAATCTCCCGTACATTGAGGGTGATCTCCGGGTAGCGAAGGTGGAATGCCTCGACCAGCGGCCCGACAAGATACGTTGTGAACGTTGGCGTCACGGCTAAGCGAAGCGAACCACGGCTGAGATCGTTCACGTCGTGGATCGCCCGTGAGGCTTCCCGCAACTCCTGAGATGCACGGCGTACATACTGAAGATAAGCATGTCCGGTATCCGTCAGACGTGTTGTACGACCAGACCGGTCAAACAACTGGGTGCCGAGCTCTTCTTCCAGTTGCTTTACCAGCTGCGAGAGGGCTGGCTGAGAGACGTGCAGTGCAGCCGCAGCTTTGGTGAAGCTGAGATGTTCAGCAACCGCCTGAAAATACCGTATGTGACGTGCGAGCATAACTTACCATCATAAGATTATCTGAATTAATCCATAATAATATAGACTTTTACCTTATGCTACGGGTTGTTTAATCTCAGTCACACACAACTGACACTGAGATTGCAACCATGAAAGAGATTATTGAAGGTTTTCTGAAGTTCCAGAAAAACGCTTTCCCCGAGCGGGTCAAGCTGTTCAAGAGCCTGGCTAATCAGCAAAGCCCGAGAGCATTGTTCATTTCCTGCTCTGACAGCCGTCTGGTGCCCGAGTTGGTTACCCAGCGCGAACCTGGCGATTTATTCGTGATCCGCAACGCCGGTAACATTGTGCCGTCCTACGGTCCCGAACCGGGCGGGGTTTCAGCCTCAGTGGAGTATGCAGTCGCCGCGCTCCAGGTGAATGACATCGTGATTTGCGGCCACTCTGACTGCGGCGCCATGACCGCCGTTGCCACCTGTAAATGCCTCGACCATATGCCCGCCGTATCGAGCTGGTTGCGCTATGCCGACTCTACCCGTGTGGTCAATGAAGCCCGACAGCATTCCGACCAGTCAGCCAAAGTCGCAGCTATGGTGCGCGAAAACGTCATCGCTCAGCTGGCTAATATCAAGACTCATCCGTCCGTTCGTCTGGCGCTTGAAGAAGGCCGGGTGACCCTGCACGGCTGGATCTATGACATTGAGAGCGGTCGTATTGATGCTTTTGATGGCAGAACCGGTGCCTTCGTGTCTCTTGCTGAAAATCCAGAAGTTAACGCCGTTTCCTCACAATCCAGGCATGTTGCCTGAACCCCTTACCTACCAGGAGAAAAGACCATGATCCAGACTCAAGTTACCCAGGCCGCACGTCAGGCACTCACCGAAACCATTATTCTGGCTAAGGCCCGTAAGGATCTCTCCTTCGCCGAAATCGTTGACGGCACAGGTCTGTCGGAAGCCTTCGTTACCGCAGCTCTGCTCGGTCAGCATCCGCTGCCCGCTGATGCGGCAGTGGTTGTCGGCAGAAAGCTTGACCTGAATGCCGATGAAGTTAAGCTGCTGCAGTCGGTGCCTGTTCGCGGCAGCTTTGCCGATGGCATCCCGACCGATCCGACAATCTACCGTTTCTACGAGATGATGTCAGTTTACGGTCCTACCCTCAAGGCACTGGTCCATGAGAAGTTCGGCGACGGCATAATCAGCGCCATTAACTTCAAACTGGACATCAAAAAAGTTGAAGATCCGGACGGTGGACACCGTGCGGTGATCACCCTGGACGGCAAGTACCTGCCAACCAAGCCTTTCTGATCCCCTCAGTATCCAGCCCGGCATCTGAAGTGCCGGGCTGCCTGCTTTTCCGGTCGCGATGCTGCGCTGCCGCCCCCTCGTTGAGCGCCTGAAAGTTGCTGTGCCAGCATCGTCACGGTGCCGGATAGCGGCAATGCCCGGTGTGCCGTCGTGCCCCGGCCACCCCCGTCAAAACTCACCGGGTGTTACCCCCATAACTGCACGGAATGCGGCTGAAAATGCGGCAGGCGAAGAAAAGCCAAGCTGCCAGGCAACCTGTTTAACTGATACGTTTTCGGAAAGAAGATCCAGTGATGCGTATATTCTTGCCCGCTGTTTCCATGTCCGGAAGCTGAACCCCGTATCGCGTAAAAACAGGCGGGAAAAAGACCTTTCCGACATGTTTGCTATGTCAGCCATATCAGATAACGTGCTTTCCCAGCGATGGCTGAGCATCAGCTCCCCTGCTGCACGTAATAATCGGTCATCCTGCGGCATCGGTAGCTCTGCGGGTACGGAGGGCGCTTCACCGATGATTTCCAGAAGTAAAAGCGCCATTTTTCGCTTCGTGATCGTGTGGTAATCATTTATAAACAGGCCGGCTATTAACTCCTTTACCAGCGGGACCACCTCGATGACGTGAACCCGGTTATTCTCTGAGAAATGTGTGCACTCAGAAATCAGGCTGCCGCTGAGGTAAACCGCGCGCAGCTCCGTATGCGACAGAAGTCTGTAAGAATGTTCAATCAACGGCGGGAGCCAGAGTGCCCGCTGAGGGGGAATAACCCATCGCCTGCCTGCAGCCTCAACCAGCAGAACGCCACTGCTGGCGTATAAAAGTTGTCCTTCCAGGTGATAATGAGGGGGATCCTCTTCCCCGCGCCGATAGGAAATGGCCGTGGCTGACCAGCCCGCTGATTCATCGTGTCTTGGCGCTTTATCGATGCTTACTGGCATTTCAGATTCAAACCTCACGTCTATCATGTTCCGACTGGCGTCACCCGACCGGTATTTCGCGGGAGGAGTGCACCTGACCTATTACTCAACAGGACTCAGAAGGATATAAGCCTATGCAAGTACATTTTATTGTGCATGAAGATTTTGAAGCACCCGGGGCGTTTGAAACCTGGGCTATGGCTCGTGGCCACAAGGTAACCTTTTCGCGCGTGTATGCGGGTCAAAAGCTACCTGCCGATGTACGGAACATCGATCTGCTGGTAGTGATGGGAGGGCCACAGGATCCGTCCGTCACCCCTGATGAATGTCCGCATTTTGATTCCCTTGCCGAGCAGGCGCTCATTGCCTCTGCAGTTCTTCTGGGTAAAGCCGTCATCGGTGTTTGCCTGGGCGCTCAGTTGATTGGGGAAGCCCTGGGGGCTCCGTTCGCCCACAGTCCGGAAAAAGAAATCGGCAAGTTTCCGGTATTTATGACCGCTGCGAGTGAGCACAACCCGCTGTTTTCTCATTTCGGACATCAGCTTGACGTCGGGCACTGGCACAACGATATGCCGGGACTTACGCCGGGGGCCGAAATCATCGCCTGGAGCGAAGGCTGCCCGCGACAGATAGTGGCTTATTCTGATTTGGTCTACGGGTTTCAGTGCCATATGGAACTCACGCGGTCCGTGGTTGAATTACTGATTGCACATTCCGGCGATGACCTGAGCCGGGCGGCAGACTATCGGTTTGTCCAGTCAGCGGAAAAGTTAAGGACCCACGACTACACAGAAATGAATAAAGTGTTGTTTACTTTTCTCGACAAGCTCGAGTCGCGCTACCGTCGGACCGGGTCATGATTTCATGACCTGCAGCAGGATCACGAGCCGGGTCGATGACTGACGACATTGCTGAGTCGAAAAAAAAAGCCCCCGGCAGGCAACAGGTCGTACGCTTAACGGGGGAAGTACAAAAAAGCTAAATAGTCCGGTTCCATAAAGTTCGTGCGGCGGTCCGGACAGTGGCAGAGGGCAAAAACCGACCGGCCGATGAAACCGGCCGGTCCAGGCAGTTATTTCAGGTGTTCTTTGAGCTCATCGCCGGCCTGAGCAAGTGCGGTCCGCACAGCAGGCACGTCGCTCAGCGCGTTCAGCAGGCCGTAGTCATGAATCAACCCGTTGTAGCGTGTCACCGTCACGTCGACACCTGCGGCATCCAGTTTGCGGCCAAACGCCTCACCTTCATCGCGCAGCACGTCAAATTCGGCTGTCTGAATCAGAGTAGGAGGCAGCCCCTTCAGTTGTTCAGGCGTGGCGCGCAGCGGCGACGCCAGGATGTTGTTACGATCGCTTTCTTTAGTGGTGTAGGCATCCCAGAACCATTTCATCATATTACGCGACAGGAAATACCCGTTCTCATACTGGTTATAAGACCCGGTATTGAAATTCGCGTCAGTTACAGGCCAGAGCATGACTTCGTAGCGGATCGCCGGCGCTTTATGCTGTTTGGCCTGGAGCGCTACGGCTGCAACCATGTTACCGCCGACGCTGTTACCTACCAGCGCCAGACGACTGCCGTCAACGCCAATTTCGCTACCGTGCTCGGCAACCCAGCGGGTTGCTGCATAAGCCTGATTAATTGCAACCGGGAAATGCGCTTCCGGTGATGGCGTATAGTCGACAAAGACTGCTGCTGCACCAGACTCAGTCACCAGGTCACGAACAAGACGTTCGTGCGTCGCAAAATCGCCCAGTATCCAGCCGCCGCCGTGGAAGAACATAAAGACCGGCAGGGTACCCTGTGCGTTATGAGGCTTCACAATGTGAAGTTTGATGGAGCCGCCATCAACGTTGATCGTTTTATCAGTGACGTCAGCAGCAGGCAGTTTCGCACCTTTCTGGGCGCTGATCAGCACCTGACGCGCGTCCTGCGGAGACAACTGTTCAATAGGCTTACCGCCGGCACCGTTAAGGGCATTGAGAAATTCCTGCACGTGATGCTCCGGCTGAGACGCGTCGGCAAAGCTGTTGGCGGAAACGGCTGCCATTGCGGCAGTCAGCAACACAGATTTCATATTCATAGTACGACCTTAATAGTATTGTTCGCTATAAAATAGTGCGCTATATAAATAGGCAAAGCACACCGGCTTTACCTGTTTCTGAATACCACGCACCGGGAAAAACTTAAGAGCCCCCGCCTCAACCAGCTCGCATTTTTACATCGACCGGTTGAGAAAAGCCCGACCAGGACAGTGGTCGCGGGCCTTACGCGGGATAGCTGAATAACTTACAGACCCAGGTCAGACAGGCCCGGATGATCGTCAGGACGGCGTCCCAGCGGCCAGAAGAACTTGCGCTCGCTTTCCTGGATAGGCATGTCATTGATGCACGCGAAGCGGCGCTTCATCAGGCCATCGGCCTCAAATTCCCAGTTTTCATTGCCGTAAGAGCGGAACCAGTTACCCGAGTCATCATGCCACTCGTATGCGTAACGGACGGCGATGCGGTTCCCGGTAAACGCCCACAGTTCCTTAATGAGGCGGTACTCGTGCTCTTTTTTCCACTTACGGGCGAGGAACGCTTCGGCTTCATCACGATTATTCGCGAACTCCGCACGGTTACGCCATTTGGTGTCCAGTGAGTAAGCCAGTGCGACTTTTTCAGCGTCGCGACTGTTCCAGCCATCTTCAGCCAGGCGAACTTTCTCGATAGCCGTTTCCAGTGTAAATGGCGGAAGCGGCGGACGAACTTGTGTATTAGTCATGGTAAAACTCCTGTTAATTCCGGTTTGTAGTTAATAGCAATATTCTTCATTCAGGTCCCGGCAGAGACCCGTTCCAGCAAAACTTTCGCAACGTCCCGTGCGTTGTCAGCGGCATCCCGGTCGCCCATCACGTATGTTACGGTGATAGCCCCCTCCATCAGAATCAGCAGTTGCCTGGCCAGTTCCTCAGCGTGTCCGGTGTTCAGTTGCCCACTGAGCTCGAGCGCATAATCCAGCAGCTTCTGCTTATGCACTTTCGCTATCAGGCGCACGGGGTCATCCGGATCTCCCACTTCCCCGGCTGTGTTGATAAAGGCGCAGCCACGGAAGCCTTCGGACTCGAACCAGCTTTTCAGAACAGTGAACATGTTGAGAATGCGATCCTGAGGCGTTTCACCTTTATCAGACTCGGTTCTGAACCACTGCATCCAGCGTTCGTCGCGCCCATTCAGCGCGGCCGATGCCACGTCCTCCTTGTTCGAGAAATGACGATAAATACTCTTTCTTGCGACGCCTGAGGTCTTCACCAGAAGGTCCATGCCCATGGCGTGGATGCCGTTCTGATAGATCAGTTGTTCAGCGGTAGTGAGGATTTTTTCCCGGGTATCCGTTGGCTTCTTGTTCATGATCTTCTCGCTAACCTCTCGTTCATGCCTTAAAGGTAGAACGATCGTTCTACCTGGTCAAGCACTAATTTTTGATTATTTATTTACGGGTGAAATAGTGGTTAAATAAGTCTTATAAATCATTAAATTGCCAATAAATTTATTTTTGCGATCAGCTGTTTTTTTGAAAAGAAATTGTTGACGGGGAAAGAGTATCCGGAATGAGGGCCCGGATTGGGCGGGGTAAATACAACAAGGCAGCTTCAAGCTGCGCTGCTGGTTAACTCTGTACTATGGTTCTTACCTGATAAACCCAGATGCTTCCTGATAGTTCGTTCCATCTGAGCGCTGTCGAGAGAAATACTCGTGCGCTCACCGGCTACCGCCAACCTGTACCCGCCATTCAAGGGCATCAGGTTTATTACATAGCGTTTGTTATTCAGGATAATCCAGTTCACGTTACATTCATTTCTTGGAGAATAATGTGTCCGCAGACCCGGACACTGATGTTGTTACCTGCATGTCCTGAAGCCGCACTTGAGTGGCTATGAAGCTTTCCTGTTTCGGAATGCGGCCACTTTCATGCGATTGCCGCAGGTGGCCATGCTGCACCAGCGCCGGCGATGGGATTTACTCAGATCGTGAAAGAGTAAAATGCAGTTATGGGCTTCACACTGCCGCACATATTTGAACTTTTCATCCGTGACCAGCTTCACAAGTGCATCGGCTATGGGCCAGAGGAGGTCTGCCGGGCTGCCAGCATCTGAATACACATCCACACGATAGCGTTGTGTATCCTGATCCCATTTCAGCCGCGTTTCAGGGCGCCCTGTCTCGAGAATTCGGTTAATCACCGTCAGGTCTGACTCACTGGACTTCATGGCAGCATGCACGACCGCGCGGGCTGCACCCCGCAGCTGGCGAGCCTCCTCGAGTAGCCCACGCGGAGCCATAGTTCCTTTCGGCACAAGGTCCACCCTTTGCAGCCAGTCGATAACGCTCCGGGCGTCATCAAAGCAATCATGCCGGTTTTCGCCCGTCCCGTATTCACTGTTGATGAAGTCCAGCGCGAGATTATCGGCCAGGAAGAGAGGCGGGGAAGAAAGATTTTTGATTTCCATACGCACCTGTAACCCATTAAATAATTTTGACAGGTTACCAGAATTGTGTGTAACCTTCAATTAAGCACTTTAATGGTTACTCGATAATTGCTATGTCGCCTTCACATTCGGGATTATCGATAGCAGACAACGCAACGGCGCTGATGCACTACCGCGACAGGCGGGCAGGTAACGTTAATATTTTTTACCGCGAGGCCGTCCGGGAATTTCTTGACCGCCACGTCCGTCAGTCGGGTTGATCCACTTCAGGCATTCAGCAGCCTGGAGCCTGGAGCCTGGCGGGCAGTAATGGTGAATAGACTCGCTTAAAAAAATGGGTAGCCACTGTTTTCCCGATGAGAGACGCGGCTGTCCGAAGCTAAACAGAAATTTCACATACCACAGGCGCGCTTGTCGGTTGACGATCGAGCCTTAACAGAGCCATTAACAAGAGGACAGGAACAATGCCGTTAACTCATGGTGTACAACATGTTGGTTTAGCCGTATCAAATCTTGAAGAGAGCGCAGCGTTCTTCACTGATTTACTGGGCTGGCAGGAAGTCAAACGGCGTGACGATTACCCGGCCATCTTCGTGAAAGACGGTGCAGTGATGCTCACACTCTGGAAAACACAAACAGAAGAACCCATTCAGTTCAATCGTAAAAACAATGTCGGGCTCCATCACCTGGCTTTGCAGGTGGAGACTAAAGAGGGTCTTTACCAGATCCTTGAAGTGTTGAAGGCAAATCAGGTTGAAATTGAATTTGAGCCCACCCTGCTCCGCGAGGGGCCGTCTATGCACATGATGTGCTACGAACCGAGCGGCATACGGGTTGAATTCTATTACCCGGGTTAAGTAGTTTCTGATGCCCTATGCCAGGGACATTACCGTGATGCTATATCAGGGAGAAGTCCCTGGCGGCTGTTGCCTGTGCGATCGCCGTCCTGCTCCTCTGCATGAGCCATGCATTAAGAATGATGTGGCATGGGATCCCTGGGGCATTTGGCAGGCTTTTTACGCCTACAGTGAAGGCAATTTTCTCGCTTCAGGTGCCAGTGATTATTTCGCTTCGTCGAAGCGGGTTCTGGCCTTACAGCAACGGTAAACGATCCCAGGGGGTGCCCCATGCAGCAGACACGCAGTGTCTTTCATGACGGTGAACGTGCAGTACAGGCACGTGCCGAAGTGCCAGAGGAATGGCTTAAGCAGGTGGAAGGTTTTGTACGCACCGAGATGCCTCTGCAACATCGTAACTTCTTTGAAAATCTGCAGATGCTGATTCTGGGACTGCTCGATTCAGACGGCCGGCCGTGGTGCGTTCCGGCTCTCGGGTCACCAGGTTTTCTGGTTTCCCCCACTCCGGACACACTCGAGATCCACCGGGCCCCCGTTCTTTCACGTGAACTCGACCTGGATCTGTCACCCGGTGCCAGCGTTGGCGCGCTCGGGATTGACCTGTTAAGCAGACGCCGCAATCGAGTGAATGGCCGGATACAGCATGCCGCAGCAGGTGTAATGACCATCGGGGTCGATCAGAGCTTCGGAAACTGTCCGCAGTATATTCAGGCCCGGCAGCTGCCTCCTGGCAAGGACGAGCCGGGAGCTGTGAGTCGCCGGCGCGGCAGCCTGACCGATCCGGAAGTTCGTCGGATTATTGAGGCCGCTGACACTTTCTTTATCGCCTCACGTGCGGCTGGTTCGCTGGATGGTGGAAGCGCCGGTGTCGATGCCTCGCACCGGGGCGGGCGTCCGGGATTTCTCGGTATCAACGGGGACGGCACGCTCTCCTTTCCCGATTTCTCCGGCAATCGCTTTTTCAACACGCTGGGCAACATCGAGAGCGACGGCCGGGTCGGCCTGTTTGTACCGGATTTTGAAACGGGTGAGGCAGTGGTACTCACGGGGCGCGGTTCCGTCGACTGGGACCCCGACCGTATCAGGTCGTTTGAAGGTGCCGAGCGCATCGTAGACGTGGTACCGGAAGAAATCTGGCATGCCAGTGCCGTGATGCCGGTTATCGGGCCCGAGTCCGAGCCGTGGCCCGGACTTGTTGCCACGGGCACCTGGAACGATGCGCGTCTGACCGCACTCAAAACGGGTGGCTACAGGCGCTTCCGGGTAGCGTCGAAGATTAAAGAGAGCGAGAACATCACCTCTTTCTACCTTACACCTGCAGATGGTGGTTCGGTTGAAATGCATCAGGCGGGACAGTTCCTGCCGGTACGGCTTCGAAGCAATGGTGAGGTATTTCAGCGTAGTTACACAATTTCGCAGGGACCAAACGGGCAGAACTATCGCCTCTCGGTCAAGCGGGAAGAATACGGGGTGGCGTCCCGGCTGCTGCACGACCATTGTGAAGCCGGGGACGTCATCGAGGTAGGGTCACCTGCGGGCAGCTTCGTGCTGGATGACAGCACCCAGCCGATCGTCATGCTTTCCGGGGGGGTGGGTATAACACCCATGATGGCCATGCTTGATGCGCAGATACTGGCCCTTGAAAAAGGGGCATCCCGTCGCATGGTTTACTTCGTTCATGCGACAAAGAACAGCGCCAGTCAGGCGTTTCGTCGCGAGCTCAGGTCCATGGCCCAAAGATACGACTGGCTTCGCCTCTTCACGGCATACAGTGCTCCCGGCCCGGAGGACAAACTGGGGGATACACACGACACTGAGGTGCGGCTCAGCGTGGATGCTCTCAGCAGGCTGCTCCCCTTTGGCGGCTATCAGTTTTACTTGTGCGGGCCGGAAAGTTTCATGCGATCACTTTATGCGGGGTTACGTGAAATTGGCGTGGACCCTTCACATATCCACCATGAGTTCTTCGGTGCCGGCGAGCTCGGGGAACCCGGGGAGGTATTCCCGGCCACAGTACTTCCCGAGAGTGCACAGATCACTTTTACCTCATCTGAAGTCAACGCCGAATGGACGAGTCAGAGTGGGACTCTTCTGGACGTTGCTGAGGCTGCGGGTCTCAGGCCCGGCTACAACTGCCGTTCAGGCAAATGTGGCTCATGCGCCGCCCGGCTGGTTTTCGGAAGCGTGCATTATCCACGCCAGCCGGCGATCGCTCCCGCCGACGGCGAGGTGCTGGTTTGCTGTGCTGTTCCTGCGGAAGGGTACGTAGAAATAGAACTGTGAACGGTTCCGGATTTTCGGGGACGGGTTTTGAGCGAGTCGGGCAGCACCGCCTGACTCGCTCAGGCGACGGCAGTCTTCCTCTGTCCGTTTTGTGTGGTATCTGCACAGGACGCGGACCGGCCTGCTCGTTGCCAGTGGTCAGCCACGTTTTTACACACCCCGAACCGAAAGCGGCAACACGCCGGTGGCCGGACGCGACCCAACAGGCGCCGTAATCCGGCGGCTTTGAATCCCCCTCAGACGGCCAGCGACCTCGCGCGCAATTCATCATTAAGGATCCGATCATTCTCGCCGTAGTCGACCGGGCAGTCGATTACGTGAACGCCTGGGGTCTTAACGCAGTGTTCCAGCAGGGGGAGCAGGGCTCCGGCGCTTTCAACACGGTAACCACTGGCGCCGTACGCTTCTGCATATTTCACAAAGTCCGGGTTACCGTAGCCCACAGCGAATTCGGCGTAACCCATTCTGGTTTGCTTGCAGCGGATCATGCCATAACCGTCGTCACGCAGTATGATGACGGTTATGTGCATGCCTAAGCGCAGTGCGGTTTCAAGCTCCTGGCTGTTCATCATGAAGCCGCCATCGCCGCACACGGCAATCACCGGCCGATCCGGATAAACCAGATGCGCGGCCATCGCTGACGGCAGGCCAGCTCCCATGGTCGCCAGGGCATTGTCGAGCAGGACCGTATTCGGTTTGTGTGCCTTGTAGTTGCGGGCAAACCAGATCTTATAAATACCGTTGTCCAGTGCCACGATGCCTTCAGACGGCATTGCACGACGAACGTCGGCCACCAGACGCTGTGGGTACAGCGGATAGCGGTCATCATCTGCGCCTTCGGCAATCTGCACCTCATTAGCCTCCCGAATCGCCAGAAGGCGGGTGAAATCCCACTGTACAGTGTTGTTCAGTGCATCGCCGATCCTCAACACAGCATCAGCGATATCACCGGTCACTTCGAGCTGCGGAAAATACAGGGCATCGGCTTCGGCGGACCGGTAGTCGATATGAATGACTTCGGTACTGCCGCGAACCATCAGAAACGGTGGTTTCTCACTCAGGTCATGACCGACATTGACGATCAGGTCAGCAGATTCGAAGGCCCGATGGACGAAGTCTCCGGTGGACAGTGCAGCGTTCCCCACAAAGCGTGGGTGACGCTCGTCCACGACCCCCTTGCCGAGTTGTGTGGTAACGAACGGGATGCCGGTCTTGTCGATCAGCTGCTTCAGGGCCCTTGCAGCCATTTTGCGGCTGGCCCCCGCACCGATCATCAGGATCGGGCTGCGGGCCTTCCGCAGCTTCGCTACGGCCGCGTCAATAGCGGAATGTTCTGCCAGTGGCCATCGGTTGAGGCTGCGCGGGATCGGTATGCTGTCAGTCTGCTCAGCGGCGATGTCCTCCGGCAGCTCCAGGTGCACGGCACCCGGTTTTTCTTCTTCAGCCAGGCGAAACGCTTCACGCATGCGTGAAGGGATATTGTCTGCCGAAGCAAGCTGGTGAGTGTATTTGGTGACGGGGTCCATCATGCTGCATACGTCGATAATCTGAAAGCGACCCTGCCTGGGATTTTTGATCGGTTTCTGACCGGTGATCATAAGCATAGGCATGCCACCCAGATACGCGTAAGCGCCCGCAGTAGCCAGGTTGGTGGCGCCAGGGCCAAGAGTGGACAAGCTGACTCCTGCCCTGCCGGTCAGGCGGCCGTAGGTGGCAGCCATGAAACCGGCGGACTGCTCATGACGGGTCAGCACCAGCCTGATCGGCGACTCACGAAGAGACTCCAGCAAGCTGAGGTTTTCCTCACCGGGAATGCCGAACACATACTTAACGCCTTCGCTTTCCAGGCACCGCACAACAATATCGGAGGCCTTAGCCATCTTGTTTAACCTCGGAGTCAGTTGTCAGGAACGACATTCAGGCTGCATCGCGCCAGTCTGCGATATCTTTTCTCGTGTATCGGTCATGACCTGCAATATGAGCTTTATGTAGAACAGTCTGTCTACACCTTAATTCAAGGGTAGAACGATCGTTCTACATAGTCAATATTTTTACTGATCCATGAGAAAGGAAAAAGCCACTAAGGGGCCGCTTCATCCGCCCCGGGTTGACGCTATAAATGCATGTAAAATCGTTGGCGATTCAGGGCGTCAGAGAGCGTTCGGTACAACACCTGACTAACATCTCTTTTCTCTTTGTTGCATTTTCAGTTGGATACTTCCCTGAGGCTTGTACTTTCCGCAATAATGCTAATATTGCAATAAACCATGTGCTTTATTGCGTAAATCGCATTTAACTATCTCTTCCGCGGCGGAGATCCGGAAAAGGATGTCCCGTACCCTGTTCGGGTTATTAGACGTGCGAACCTGAACACAGGGCGGAGGCTGGATTGAAAAAATAAAAATCGTCCGTTTCAGGTTCACAATGGTTAGACTCGAGATTTGGGTATTGAGCAGAATGAGTTTGAGAGTTATCTTAAAGACTTTGGGTATCTCTGGCTGGACGCTAAAAATGAATAACTATGAAGATTTAGTTGAATCGATAAGTCTGGATATAAGACGTAATAAAAAAATTTCTTTTATTCTGGGTTCAGCGACAACAATGTCGCCAGACGGCAGAGGCGTTCCCGGCGTAAAAGAAATAAACGATATCCTGAAAGACTTCATGATCGAATATAATATATACGATTCTTTCATTAAGGATAAACAGGAGATGAGTGTTGTTGAAACCTATCAACAAAGTTTTGCATACCTCCTGCGTGTAGGCGATCAGGAAATGGTCAGAGAAGTGCTTGCCATTATCATGAAAAAAGCGCAACCAGCAGATAATGAATGGTATATATCAAAATGTATTGATGACTTGACCAGACTTATATGTGAAACGACCATCAATGTTGGCATTATCCTCACAACTAACTTCGATGAGGTAATCGAGTATTCTTTATACCGTGCGGGACGCGATCCTATAATTAAAGATTTAACCATCGATCAGCCTATCGGCGGCACAAAGGGATATATTGATAAGGAGATAGTTGTGCATCTTCATGGTCTATGGAACCGCGATACGATGCACTCAACAAACCAGTTATCAGCCTTACGTCCCAAAATTCAGTCCTCGATCGAAAACGTGTTATCCGACAGCAAGCTCTACGTTCTGGGTTACGCAGGCTGGGATGATATTTTTTTGCAGGCGTTAGCCTCCATTGTTAACGACGATGCTGCAACTTATAACATCCGCTGGGCTTTTTATGAGTCAGTGCCTGAAAAAGCACTGTCTGATAATCATGCTTTATTCAGTCTTGTTTCTGATGCCACTGCAAATGGACGCTTTCAGGGATACTGCGGTGTAGACTGTCATAAGCTTTTTGAAGATGTCCTGAATACGCAAAAAAAAAAGTAACTGCACCTCAGACAGCATATCGGCTGAAATCCAGGTCAGTAGTACCGGCTCAGAAAATGCCGCGACTGACACGGCATATTCTGTCCCGTGAGCCTGCTCACGAAACAATAAGAATATCAGAACAGCTTTTTGCAACACAGGCCTTACAGAATACCGGGAGTCTCGAACTGGTTTGCGGATGGGGTTACGGGAAGTCAGGCTTCCTGTACTCATTCCTGAATGACGAATTTTCAGACTCCTATGTGCTTTACAGCGATCTGACAGGTTTAACCACTCCTGAGGAAATCGCGAAAAAGTTTGCTCTTGATACTGGCACAGACATTACCTGGATTTTCTCCAATATCGATGATGGTAAGTTTATTGTTGTGCTAGACAATATTTCAAATATTACTTCTCCTGCAGTAAATTATCTTCATGAACTATCTAAACTTTGCTCAGATTACAACAGCAATATTAAAATAATTTTTATTGGTACCCATCCGATCAATCTACGTATAGCATTTTTGAGTCTGAGTCCGCTTTCAGTCGACGATGTAAAAGAGTACATGAAGGACGAACCCAAACTGGCCGACGTCACCCGGGAGCAACTGGACAAAATACTTGAAATTACCGCTGGGTTGCCCTCTAAGCTGGATAAATTAAAAGAATATCTTAGATTAATGAGCCTGGGTGAGGTGTTGGGTGACGGTATCATTACCCTGCCTGAAGAGGAGTTTTCTGCGGAGATACCAACTTACCTTATTAACAGGATTGAAAATCTGAAAGTAGACCATAAAAAGATATACAGTTTACTTGAGGTTTTCGCTTTGCTGGATTGCGGGGAAAGGCTTAAAAATATCAGGGAAAGTTTTTCTGAAAGCCATTATGTGTATAACGACTTTTCTAAACTGGAGCGGGATGGGCTAATCTACTCTCTTCAGATTGAAAACGAAACAATCCTCAGAATTAACCCACTTGTAAGGGATTATGTTTCATCGTCATTATCCACTGACGATTATCTTGAACTGGTCAAGAAATGTTTGTCCATCTGTATCGGTCCTGACTGGATGTCAGGTCAAATCAAAATCGGACCGGTGACGCAGTTCATGCTCATGCATACTGAGTTTTATCCGGGTAACGTACACACGCTTATTCGCAACTACTTTGAACTGACGCAGTTTGATCCCGATAGCCGCAGCACAAAAGCCATCATTCTGGCATCGATAGGTTATTGTATGTTCCTCAATCATAATGATTATTACAAGGAACTGGTAAGCTTCAGCCGGATGGTATTCAATAAAATATCTGCTTATGAACGTATGGATAAATACCATCTGGCCTGGTACCTTGCAAGCGGATTGCGAATGATTGATGAAGATGACGAAAGTGCAACATTCCTTGAGCCTATCTTCAATAACTTCGAGAAGTCAGATTGTTATTCGAAAAAAATGGCGCTCAAGATGATGGGGACAATCATGCGCGCTTTGGCGGAAAGCGACAGACATAAAACTATTCAGTATGCCAAAAAGATAAAATCAATTGCTGACAAAAACTCCGGGATTTACCTTTCTGCTGAGGCTGAGATTTGTGAAGACCTCCCCAGGAGCACAAAAATTAATAAGCTGATAAAATTAGAGCGCAAGGCACGAAGGCATAATGAGACGTCGACGGCTAATAATATCAGTCTGCGCTTATATTCTCTGCTCGGTAACAGCAACGATCGGTACGTTGACACCGTTATAAATCATAACGAGACGGGACTCTATACCCGTGTTCGCGCACTGGTATCCAAGTACGAATCGGTATTGGCGGCAGAAGAATACTTCAGGATAACTCCGGAGATCGTTGCTGAACTGAAACGTGCCTATAATTATCTATTCTGTCAGAGACTGGATGGTCTTTTTAATCGTTGCAGTGAACTGCTATGGAGAATAGCTGTTTTCAACAGCGATCTGGAATACCTCTATACGTTGTTTAAAAGCAGTTCGATTATATGGCGAGTCAATTCAATGCCTGAAAAGGAGTTAATATTTGCAAGTGAGCTGGTCAATATCACCACACCTGCCCAGTTAGCGAATGGCGAAGTGCAGTACCTTCAGATACGTATTAGTGTATTACGCAGTGGCTGTGACCCGGCCCCTGACGATTCTGTCGTATCCGAACAGTAATATCCTTCAGCTAATCTGCCGGCTGCTGTATGTCCCCGTACAGCAGCCGGCGGGCCTGTTCAGACATTCCGTAGAGTGTTAACTAACCCAGTCTTCCAGCGTGAGTCCCGGCACCCGCTCAAATTCCCGCGTATTATTCGTCACCAGCACGGCACCGGCGGCGATGGCGTGCCCGGCAATGGCCGTGTCGTTCGGGCCGATCGGCGTCCCGGCCATTCGCAGCGCCACCTTAATCTCCGTGGTGGCGTCCACCGCAGCGCGATCCCAGGGCAGGATGGCATCGAGGCGGGCGCAGAACGCGTCGACCAGCTGGACGTGGCGCGGGGAGGCCTTCGGGCCGGTGGCCCCGAAGCGCATTTCAGAATAAGTGATGGCCGAGACAACGATGCGCTGGCCGCGCAGCACCGCCTGCTCCAGGCGCTTCAGGACGGCTTCCGGCTGCTCGCGCATGATGAACGAGCAGATACAGGTGTCGAGCATATAGGTCTTGTTCACAGGTTAAATCGTCCTTCGTCGCTGACAACGTCCTCGCGCTCCGCCATAAAGTCCGGGTCTGCCTTCTCGAACTGCGCGAACGAGCCCCAGGTCGGCCGGACGGGACGCAGAATAATGCTGTCCCCTTCCCGGACGATCTCCAGCTCGCTCACTCCCTCAAAATCCAGATCGCGGGGCAGACGAATGGCGCGGTTATTGCCGTTTTTAAAAATGGATACGGTTCTCATCATTTCCTCCTGGCCGACCGGCCTGTATGAATATGTTCAGTATATGCAGATGCAAAGCATATGTATAGTCATAGCATATGCAGATGGTAAATATATGTGTATGCCACACCTATGCAGATGCCCGGCATATGGATATGTTTAACCTATGTTATATTCTCTCTTTTCCCGGTCAGATCCGAAAAAAGATAGTTCCGGATCTCAGTAAAATCGTATGAATTTTGAGTTGGCTCCACTCCTTCCCATTTTCAAAATGTTATCTATAACCGGCTGAGGAACTTCACTGATGCGGAGGCTACATTGGGTGTAAAAATTACAGGTATAGATAAATTGCAGAAACAATTGAAAGAAGTTGAGGAAGCGGCTGAAACCCTTAATGGTAGTTATCCGGTAAATTTTGATGCAAACGATCCTGTCAGCATTGAAACTGCGATTCAGGAAGCGTACAGCATGTTGGATGAGCGAGCCTCACGGTATGCCGATAATCCGATGATTAGTCCCATGATCGAGGCCATGAAAGAGGATTTGCGTCAGCAAATTCTGGATAGTGCCGAACAGCAAAGACAGGAGAACGGGCAGGATGGCAATTGACATTTTTCAGTCACTCAAAAATTGCGTATTCGACCTTCAGCGCGCTGACGTTCAGAACTACCAGCAGCCTCTCAAACAATTGGCCCGGCTGTTGAACTCAGAGAATCTGCAGTCAGTTAATGCACATCTGACCCGCAATGTTGAACTTGATACCTTTCTGTCCAGGAGTGAAGATACTGAATCCAGCATGGCTGGTTCCGCTGTACTACAGTGGCCTGATGAGCCCGCTGATATTTTGGGCCTGAAGTTGCTGCTGATCGAGAAAATGGCAGCCGATAACAATTTTTCCTTTAATTTCTGTCATACATTTTTCTATGATCGAAACATTATTGAATCCATTCGAAAATTCACGTCATCATTAGTTGTCCCGTTCGTGCGCGATTACCAGTTGTATGTGGAAAACCAACACGATCCCGAACCTGCAGTGTTTCGTCCGGCCTCCCGAAAAATTTTTATTGTTCATGGTCATGATAATGATGCCCTTCAGTCTGTTGCCCGTTTTATATCCCGGATAGGGCTTGAGGAAATCATTCTTTCTGAACGTCCTGACGGATCCAGGACGATTATAGAGAAATTTGAAGCGGAGTCAGGGGATGTCAGTTTTGCCATCGTGCTGATGACACCCGACGATAGCGGCAGTGCTCTGGCATCTGAAAGCACACGTCTGCGTGCACGCCAGAATGTCCTGTATGAGCTAGGATATTTCGCCGGGAAGCTTGGACGCGGGAAAGTACTCGTACTCAGGAAGGGAGATATCGAAATCCCTTCAGATCTTGCCGGGGTTCTCTATACCGAGCTTGATGAGCATGGTGGATGGAAACGCAAACTGCTGAGTGAGCTTACGTATGCCGGTGTTCCTTTTGACAAGGATAAAGCATTAAGCGCCTGATCCCCTTCATTTAGTAAGAAAAAGGCCGCTAAGCGGCCTTAATTTTTGGTCAGTCGTCATTTTCCAGCGCTGTTTTGAGTGCTTCCTGCTCCGGAGTCAGCTCGTTGCCGGACAGCATAACCTTCAACTTCTCTTCGACTGCTGGCCAGTCATCAAAGAACGGACTGACCTGGTCACGCGCAATCCGGCGATATGCCCCTCGGTGGGAGCTGAAGACACTGGTCTGTAATCGTATCAACAGGTTAACAAGGCCTTCATCAGTGGTAGTAACTTCTCTGACCCATTGCTTCACGGTTTCACCTGAACTCATGTCTCTCCAGGCGTAGAGATACCCGAGAAGAGACTTGCGCAGGAGAAGCTGTTGCTGAAGTTCTGGCTGATTCATACGTTCAGCAAACCTGTCACGCAACCGTTCCGTAATATCGCGACTGAAAAGAGCGTCTGAAGGCGAAGGTACTGTATTCTGAGCAAGTCCGTGCTCCCAGATAAGATCCCGCATAAAATCGGCTATCCAGAACGGCGAAGCACCCGTAACGATCAGCTTTTCCATAAGCGTGATCGTTCTGGTCTCATCAATATCCTGCATATGCTTCAGCAGATGCCGTACAACCTCATTAATGGCCATTTCACGCAGGGAAAACCATGGGTTACGGATACTGAAGCGAGTGCTCACCTCATCGGTGTGATCGAAGAAAAAATGAACCAGTCCTGCGCACTCTTCGAAATTGCGTTCTCTTATCAGGCCCGGAGTCAGTCTGCTCAGTATATGTTCAAACCAGGTTCCGGACAGACTGCCCACACTGTTGATTTTTGAGAGCAGCAATTCAGAAAGCTGCTGCTGTTTTTCCGATACGCCAGCCTGCTCAAAAAGCTGTCTGAAGAATTCAGGTGGCAGAACATTCTGTGGAGAGGAGAAGGCAAAATAATATCGCCAGTGCGTCAGGCTGCTGAGTCGTTTACCAGTCGTCTGGATATGACGAAAATCCTCACTGACGGGCTCAAAAAGATTCAGATATTCATCATTATGTCCACTGATACCTGGGATCCAGTCTGCAAGTGTCAGAAACGAGTCTGCATTTGATGCCCTGAACGTCTTCATACATCTGATAAGCCCCTCTCGGAAGTCTGCTTTCTCTCCGTCAGAAAGCATACCCTGACCGGCTTCAATCACGGACCGTTCTGTCAGGTAATGCTCTGTCCAGTCATACAGAGCCGGGTTTGTCACCCGTATAAGCTGAAGCAGGCACAAATCAGGGAAATAAACAAAATCCCGCATCCCCGGATAAAGAAAAATCAGGGAATTAATGGCCTGATGGATTTCCCGTGGCGTCGAAAGTGCCGCACCATAGGTATCTGTCACCGCGACGAGATCCCTTACCATTCCAGAGTCTGGCGGTTGATTATTAATTTGCTGATATAGAGCCTCAGCCCGCTGGCGAAATTCATTACGTAAATCAAAGGCTTCAGGTCGGGGTAATTTAAAACTAAGCTGAATGATTTTCTGGAGGTAACGGCTGCCATCTTCGATATTCAGCGCATGTTCAACGGCATGAGTGATAATCTGCCTGTCATAACAGAGAATATGGGTAAAGCGGGGCAGATCGGCTACTGCACGCACAAGCCTGAACACTTCCGCCACCTGGGATGGCTCCAGCCGGTCCAGATCATCCATGACAACAATGAACTTCAGATCCAGATTCACCAGTTGTCCTGCAATTTCAGCCCGAAGCTTTGTCGTGGTTTTCTGATCAACAGCCAGACGGCTGTCTGAAAATACCTTTATTCCGCCTGCTATCCAGTTAATAATGCTGGAAAACTGTCCGATATACTGAACCAGTGGAAGGACGCGCGATGAAGTATCCTGAGCATACTCAATCACTTTTTGAGCTTCCGGTGACAACAGATATTTACGCCAGAGCTTTTTGAAGCCCTTCGGGGGATAGCGTTTTTCCATTTCCTGCTGGATAACCGTGGCAACCGGAAGAAAGAGCGCTTCAACCGGACTGCCACCACTCAGCCAGGGAGAAATATGCAGCACATGTGTGTGAGCATCTTTGTTCAGGGCAAGGTTTCTCAGGATCAGATTAAGGAGGCTTGTTTTACCCGATCCCCATGCACCTTCTATTCCGACAACATTTGAAGCCTCCTGAGGAAGAGTAAGGATGGAACGGGATATATTTTCTGCGATATTACCGAAACCGTATCGATCCTCAGGTACATCTTCAACTGCAGCATCAAGCCCTTTCTGGTTCCACAGCTGCCTCAGTATTTTCATATTACAGATCTCCGTACAGGTAGCGCAGCCCGGTCAGGGCCTCCGCCAGCGGGCCTTCTTGACACCGCGTGGCGAGCTCCCGGACCAGCGTCTCAAAGGCCTCCGCCGGCATAAAAATCCGCAGGCCGTCTATCCCGAAAAATCCCTCTTTTGATACGTGGCCGGGCGGGGAAAACATCACGCGCTCGCCCTGGTGGCCGTGCGCCAGGGCTTCCGGATGGCGGGCGTACAGCGTGAACAGGCCCAGCAATTCGGAGAACGCTTCCCAGCCGTACGGCACCACGAAGTCCTGGCCGGTGATCAGCAGGTGCAGCCGCGGTGTCTCATACCAGGCGCCCGGGCGCGCGCCGGGGTGCTGGCCGTCGATGCGGATCTCCAGGCGCAGCGTACCGGCCTCAATGGTTTCCGTTACGGCCGGGATCACCGGGCGCAGCTCCTGGGCCAGGTCTCTGGCCTTTTCCCCGTTCCAGTCCAGCCCACGCAGCATCAGCGGGAAAACAGCTTTCAGCCGCGGCAGGGTGAAGATTTCTGCCAGCACCGCGTCCGGCACCTCCGCCAGGCCAAAACAGTCGCTCTCGAGCGGACGCAGGAGGTGTTCGGCATACATCTGATCCACGACCGGGCGCAGCGCTGCCCGGAAGGCGTCAAACTCTTCCGTCCAGTTTTTCCCGGCCAGGCGGAAAATCCCCTTCAGGTAGTGACCGTCCACAGGGCGATCGTGCTCCACCTGCCAGGCCAGCAGGTTGCCGGTGATGTCCAGCAGCGTGTCCAGGGCCGGGAGTGTGGCCAGCCTGTTATGCCCGCGCATGAAGGCCTCCCTGGCGTGAACCAGGACAAAGCGCAGTTCGTCGCGGGAGAGCGCTGACGTGCCAAAGGTCTGGCCCAGAATGATATGCCGGTACAGCTGCCGGACCGTCGCCTCCGGATCGGCGACCAGCTGAAAATATCCGTCGCCGGCGGCGGCCGTTTTCAGCCCGTTATCGAGGAAGCGTTCGGCCAGGGCGTTGACCGAAGTATTTTCCCGACCGGCGCGCATTTTCAGCGCCTCGATCAGCTTTTTGTGAAAACGCAGGTTAAGCTGGCTGAGCATCATCGTTCCTTTCATATTTGTTTCATTCTTCATGCTAACCTAGCATTTATGGAAAGAGCTATAAATTAATATAATTTAAAGCTGTAGTTTGTGATGAGGTATGAATTACTGAATGTGATGATTTTAATGCTATAGCAACGCCTGCCCCTTCTCATTTCAGCGGAGATCCGAAAACCCTGAGTTCCGGATCTTCTTTCCGGCCCCCGGCGCGCTGCGGCCGCCGCAGGCCATATATTGTGGTCACCGTCGTTTTCCCGCCGAGGCGACACCCCATATGTTGTGTCTGACCTTTTCCCTTCCCCTCCGGGATGCACACAGGAAAACAGCGATATGATTATTTCGTGTGCGTGGTACACTTCCGGAAAGTGTCAAATAGCGCAAAAGTCGGATCTGCCGGAAACGGTCCTACGGTAATTTAACGGCGTGGCTATATGTCTGCTTATTATCAGCCTGCAAATGATGACGGAAGGGAAAAGTCATCCGGGTGACAGACGCAGGGTTGTGCGAAGCTGATTATGCCTCGCGTCATAATTACTCTGAGTGACTATTTCAGCGAAAAGGAAGTGAAGTGCTTATCAAGAAAATTATAAATGTGGGCATTATTGTGTCCCTGACTGTCGCGGGAGTTAGTCTTTACCGCTACCTGCAGGAACGCGGTGACGGTAAGGGCATTGTTTCCTGCTCCCTGCCGACGGGCAACATTGAGATCATCCCCCGCGATGGTCGCCTGAATGCGGTGAACACGGAAACCGGCATGAAGCTCGGGGTCCCTGAGCGCTGGCCGGACGGGCAGATCATGATCACGGCGAACGGTGGCCGGATGATTAACGCCACAGCCTGTCTTGGTCAGCACAGCAGCTGGTTTGCGGTGAAGGAGCCTGCTACTCAGGCCCGGTAGCGGGGCGGGACTTCTTATTAAAGGAAAGGCTATGTGTGATTTATGCAGGGCGGACGGGAATTACTTCCATACGCCGGAATGTGTGTATGACCAGCTGGTCAGTGAGTACCCCGTGATGTGGCTGCGGGACTCGACCCGGATCGGCGCCTGCTACACCCTCCGTGAGCTGCTGTCGCCGGAAGGGATGGTGCTGGCCATACAGAACACGCCTCCCGAGACGGGATGGCGCCTGCGCATGCGGTATAACGAGGCCACTGACGAAGTGATTAACCCGCAGTGCGGGGACTGTATCGAGCTGCCCTCCAGGGCGGACGCCATGCGGGCCTTTGAGCCGTTCCGTGGTAGCGCGGCGTCAGTATGACCGGCGGGATTTAACAATAAGGAATGAACATGGCTGACTGGTTTATTGCGACCGAAGGCGTGAAGGTGGTGAAGGACGGCGCCAGTCTGGCACCTCAAATCATCACGGCAGTAACGTCGATTGGCGCGGCCCTCGGGGGCGTCGCGCTGACGCATTACTTCACCCGCAAGCGTGAGGAAAGAGCGGCAGAAGCGAAACAGGCCAGTGAACGACTTTTTATTGCCACAGAGCTTGTCTTTTTGCTCGAACAATTTGCCGAAGCCTGCGCCGGGGTCGCAACCGATCATGGCTACTCAAATCAGGACAGGATTACCGTACCGGAAACCACTGTTCCGAATCTCAGTTACTCCGCAGTCACAGGCGACTGGCGGGTTTTACCGGCGAAGCTGATGTACCACATCCGGGAATTGCCGGTTATTCAGGGAGAGGCCGATCGCGCCATCGCCGCTGCTGAAGCTTACCCTCCTGATTACGACGAATTTTTTGAGGCACGGCAGTACCAGTACACCCGCCTCGGCCTCAAAGCCATCATCCAGTCGCGCCGTTTGCGACAGTTCGCAGGCTTACCTGACACTCGCCTCGATGCTTCTCCCTGGTCGGCGCAGAATGTGCTCTGGAAGGAGTGGCGTCTTGAAAGAAAGCGGCGACATGCGCATGCGGTGCTGATGGCTCAGTCTCTGGCGACGTTCAGAATTGTGAATAAGCTGCGAGATGACAAGAGGAAAGGCCCTCAAGCCGTTGAAGGTGATAATGAGGAATAAAGGAAAATCAATGATAACAGATCATCTGAACACTCCACATGCAAACGAGGGCGCCGATGACGTCATTGCCTTACTGAAACTGTGCCAGCAGCTGCAGTCAGAAAAGGACGGCAGGGTACGGCCGGAGCCCGGGGCTTATTCCCGCGATGAGGATGCGTTTGCCGATCGTATCCGCACAGCGTGCGGTCATGCCCTGCAGCTTCGCCGGCTGCTGCCGGTGATGACGACCCTGAGCGCCATCGGCGCCGAGATGGAACGCCGGGGAGAAATCAGTGTGCTCCCGGGCGAGGATTACGCGCAGAAAGCACTGTCTCGACTTACAGAGCAATACCTGTCCGGCAGGGGCAACAAGCAATGATGCCGGCAATACCAGGCCAGGGCGTTTCCTTTTCGGCCGCGCAGCTGCCGGTGGCCATCGACTACCCTGCCGCACTGGCCCTGCGCCAGATGGCGCTCGTTCAGGACGAACTGCCGAAATATCTGCTGGCACCGGAAGTGAGTGCCCTGCTCCACTATGTACCCGATCTCCACCGCAAGATGTTGCTGGCAACCCTCTGGAATACCGGCGCACGCATTAACGAGGCGCTGGCGCTGACCCGGAGTGATTTTTCTCTGGCGCCGCCCTACCCGTTCGTGCAGCTGGCCACACTCAAGCAGCGGGCGGAGAAAGCGGCCCGAACGGCTGGCCGCTCGCCTGCCGGCAGTCAGGCGCATCGCCTGGTTCCGCTTTCTGATTCGAACTATGTCGGTCAGCTGGAGATGATGGTGGCCACGCTGAAAATACCTCTTGAACGACGTAACAAACGCAGCGGCAGAACCGAGAAGGCGCGCATCTGGGAGATTACCGACCGGACTGTCCGCACCTGGCTCAGCGAAGCGGTGGAAGCCGCGGCGGCCGACGGGGTGATGTTCTCAGTACCGGTGACGCCCCATACATTCCGCCATTCCTACGCGATGCACATGCTGTACGCAGGCATACCGCTGAAGGTGCTGCAGAGTTTAATGGGGCATAAGAGCATCAGCTCGACGGAGGTGTATACGAAGGTGTTCGCGCTCGATGTGGCTGCACGGCACAGGGTACAGTTTCAGATGCCGGGTGCTGATGCTGTGGCATTACTCAAAGGAGCCATTTAACTTCTCTGCAAGCTATGAGGAACTGTTTGGTATTGAAAAGGCCGCAAATGCGGCCTAAATCATACTTCACATATCATACTTATGATGTGGTGTCTTTTTATCCGCCAGTTTTCTGAAAGTACAGCTCAAGGGCTTCTCTGACTATTGCACTGACGTTTTTAGGATCCTTCCCGTTACGCTTGTTCCGCAGTGCTATATCTTCGACCTTCACTAACATTGACTCCCCTAACGAGATTGTCGTGCGGCACTGTTTTTCAGGTTCCGGTTTTTCTGGTGCTCCGTAGGGCTTATCTGCAAGGCGCTGCGCGAGGGCTTCAGCTTGTTCTGCCGTGACACCTGTTCTGGTAGTCGCTTGCTGGCTCGGCTTTTTAACCATTATCCGAATACCTCTTTCATTAATTGCATTATTTCTGCTTTCGCCGCTTCATTATTCGTTTCTACGACACCAGTTCCGTTGCTCATGCAATCTCGATAGACCTTGCGGAAACAGATTACTGTTTGCAGCGTTTCAATAGTTGGAAACTCTTCCAGGTACTCCAGAAACTCCTTCCGCTCATTTCCTCTTAGCACTGGGTTCGTAGTCGCCATGCTTTGTAAGCAATAGACTTTTAACTCAGGGTTGAGATCTCGCATAGCTTCAATTTGCTGAGCAAGTTCTGTCAATGTATCAAGGTCGGGCTGTGAGCATTGTAATGGTGCAATGATCTGATCTGCGACGACGCCACTAGTAATGAATTCTCTTGAGTTCCTGCCAGCTACATCCACGATTACATGATCATATTTTTCGTCTAATCCTCGAAGGGTCTGTGTCAGATTATCGAATTTTTCGATGAGCGTGAATGTTGGCTCTATTCCCGATGCTTCACGTTCAGCATGATGTTTAGCGGCCGTCCGTTGTAAGTCTCCATTTAACAGGCATACGTCGTGGCCCTCATGGGCTAGAGCTATTGCTAAGTTTGACGCCGTTGTAGTTTTACCTGAGCCGCCTTTGTTTCCACCTACGACAGTAATCATTTCTGCCTCATAAATGTGATGTGTGAAGTATGATTTATTTTGTCACATACGTAGTTATAGTCAATAACTGCAATCAAAAAAATGTGAAGTATGAAGTATGATTTGTGAATTATTTTATAATACATCACAAATAATACTTGTGTTTTAATATTTCACACTTATGATTTAATACTCAATCTGAGTGTTTAGACACTTAAGTTCAAACATTTTTCTCAATTTGAGTATCAAGGGGTTCGGGATGAAAGTGTATTGTGATGATGGTTCAACAACTGTAAAACTTGCATGGCTCAACAATAAGAAACTTTATAAGTCATTGTCATCTAACTCTTTTCGTCAGGGGTGGAAGGTGGAAGGTATGGGCGTACGTCAGACCTTCAACTATGAGCTTGAAGGTAAAAAATACACCTATGACGAAGTCAGTAATGAATCCATTCTTACTACTCATATTGAGTATCAATATACCGATGTAAACCTTCTGGCGGTTCACCATGCACTTCTTAACAGCGGGCTTAAACCTCAGCCTGTCTCACTGACTGTGACCTTGCCTATCAGTGAGTTCTACACCAGGGATTGTCAGAAGAATGAGCTGAATATTCAGAGGAAAATCGACAACCTGATGCGTCCGGTCAAATTGAATAAAGGCGAGGTGTTTACCATTGAGCACGTCGAAGTCATGCCTGAATCCTTGCCTGCCGTATTTGAACGCCTTGTGAAAGACAATGTAGGGCAGTACGAAAAGTCCCTGGTGATTGATCTCGGGGGGACAACTCTCGACGTTGGCGTTATCGTTGGCCAGTTCGACTCTGTCAGCGCGATACATGGAAACTCTGATATCGGCGTATCGCTGGTAACGAACGCTGCACTCACGGCGTTAAAAATGGCATCCAGCAACACGAGCGCTATGGTCGCCGATGAACTTATCAAACAGCGTACAAACGCTGACTTCGTCCGTCAGGTTATTAACGATGAAAGCAAGACAGCACTGGTGTTGGATACCATCGATAGCGCGATCGCTACACTGGGTGCCCAGGTGGTCGATGACCTGGCAGGATTCAAGGACGTTAACCGGGTTTATATTGTTGGTGGCGGTGCGCCACTGATCGAGGATGCTGTTAAAGCTGCATGGCATCATCTGGGCTCGAAGGTTGTCATGATGGATTCGCCGCAAACATCACTCGTTGAAGCCATCGCTGCATTTAAAGGGGAATAAGACTGTGAGCGAGGAACGGAAGAAGTTAACGGTTTATCTTCATCCGGACCAGGTGGCGGATAATGTGTCTTTAGACATTATTGACTCTGTCCCACGGAACGATAGAGGGGATTTATATAGGAAAGCGCTTATCTCCGGCTTAGCACTTCACCACCTCGACCCGCGGCTTCCTGGCTTACTAGCACTGTTGTTGGATAAGAGTTTCACTGCTGATAGCCTGGTGGGTTTACTCAGTCAGACAACGGGATGGAAGCCATCCCAGGCCAATATTCGTGATGTGCTTGCAGAACTGGGGGCTGGGACATTTGATTCTGCAACCAAGCCTGAAATCGTTGAAGATGATGAGAAGCGGCGACTGGAAGAGGCCCGGATCAAACTGAAAGGCCTCTTCTGATACTCAAATTGAGGCTCTGGGGATATCGGACCACCTGGTAGTGTATGCCGGAGAAAGCATCTCTCTTTTCATTTGCCATTCTGGTGCAATTCCACGACCAGCAAACCATATCCTCCCGAGCCCTGAATGGTTTATGCCATCCAGGGCTTTCATTAGCTCCTCGCTTCGTTCCTGCGGCTTAGCGTCATCGAAAAGATTTAACTGTGCTACTCCCGTAGGGGTGAAGTCATTCAGCATTACGCCAGCCTTTGCATATCTATGCCCGTCGAGCCAGATACGGTCCAGGGCTTTTACTGCCGCATTAATGATGTCCCGGGTGTCGCGGGTAGGTACGAGTAGCTTTTCGCTGGCCACGTTTCCGTAATACGCTTCGTTGACTGCAAAAGGGGAGGTTTTGATAAAGACCGAAATGTGCCGGCAGAACTGATGCTCTCCGCGCAGCTTTTCAGCCGCGCGTTCGGAGTACTGGCAGATAGCCTGCCGTAACGCGTCGTAAGTCGTGATGCGCTCCCCGAATGATCGGCTGCAGACAATCTGCTGCTTCGCGGGCGGTGCTTCTTCAAGAGATATACAGGCCTCACCGTTCAGCTCGCGTACTGTTCGCTCCAGCACCACGGTAAAGTTCTTGCGTATAAACGCAGGGTTCATGCGCGCCAGCTGCAGTGCAGTCGTAACGCCGTATGTATTCAGCTTTTTACCTATGCGTCGACCAACCCCCCAAATTTCCTCCACCGGCTGAAGTGAGAGCAGTTTTTCCGTCCTACGGAGATTGTCAGTGGTCAGAGCCAGCACTCCCCCAAATTGAGGCCACTCCTTAGAAGCCCATTGTGCTGATTTTGCGAGTGTTTTTGTTGGGCCCATCCCGACGCCAATTGTCAGTCCGGTTCCGATTAGGACGTGCTCGCGCAGCTGTCTTGCGAAATCTTCAAAGTCAGTACAGCCATCGATGCCGCGAATGTCCAGGAACATCTCGTCGATGCTATACTGCTCAACGCGGGGTGCCAGTTCTTCCAGATGTGCCATGACCCGGTTACTCAGACTCGCGTAAAGCTCATAATTGCTGGAAAACGTAAGGATTTTCTCCGGGAACTGCATTGCCTTCAGCTGGAACCAGGGGATCCCCATTTTGATCCCAAGCCGCTTCGCTTCCTTCGATCTGGCTATTACACAACCATCATTATTGCTAAGAACGACCACTGGTTTATCACGTAAGTCAGGACGAAAGACCTTCTCACAGCTCGCATAGAAGCTGTTCACATCTGCCAGGGCGAACATCAGTCATGTCCCCGGGTTTTGTGTACAAAGGCAGTTACGACCCCGAAAATTTGTAGCTGCTCAGGCTCTGGCCATAGAGTGGGGTAGGCTGGATTCATTGCCTGTAACCCTGGTCTCGGTTTCAACAGTAATCGTTTAACAGTAAATTCACCCTCAATCTCAGCTATAACGATATCGCCGTGGTGTGCCTTTTCGGCCTTATCAACAATCAGCAGATCGCCAGAATGTAGCCCAATATCAGTCATGGAATTACCAATAGCTCGCACAAAGTATGTCGAGCTGGGTCTGGATATACAGTAATCATTGAGGTCAAGTTCGGCTTCGACATAGTCCTGCGCCGGGGACGGGAACCCCGCCGGGCACCTCTCGCTATAAAGAGGGATGGGTATAATTTCCGGTTCGCAATCAACACGCAATAATTCAAACATAGTCACCTCTATACTGTTTTTATATACAGTATTATTGCCTTATTCAGCATACTTTCAAGTTTTTGATTTCACCATTTCCTAATCCCCTGTTTGTTAACGAAGAATCACGCTCATGCAGTCCTAAGAGCTCCTCTTGATTATCTCCTGCCATCGCTCAAAAGGTCGCACCGTGCAGGTATAAGTCAAGCCGCCAGCTGCTGCACCCGTTCGCGCGCCTTCCCGCTGGTCAGTTGCTTGCGCTGCGGCTTTGCATCCGGGGCATGACTTCTACCTCATGGCACGTTGCCACCCTTCGCTTATGGCAAAAGATAACAACCAGCCTCCAGAAAGCGGACGGCAAAAGAAATCATTTCTAATAGAGAAAATAAGGAGAAAGTAATGAATCTATATGCACTTCTGACTGCAACCCGTGTATGCCAGATACTGGACAATCACGGCTGGCCTGCTCTTACAGTTAATGTCGAGGAGAATGGCTGGATGATGACCATGAAAACTACAATGACCACGGATGCCCTTGTGAAATTAATTTCGGCAATGATTGAGCGGGGCCGTATCGGCAAAGAGGCGATGGCTGGTTTAACTCTGTTGTGCGATAAAAATTTGGTGGAGGCAACCATCAGTGCGGAAGTTTGTGGTCGCGACATTTCCATTGAGGTCAATTTATCAGGTATCCCTGAGTCTCAGTGCCTGTGCCATGATTACCTGAAAATGGTCCTTGAAGATGATCTGCGGGTTATCTGCGGCGACGTGTGGCGGGATGCAGAAACTATTCTGCTGCATACTGGTGCCCGTTATGAGGGATCTCATGTTTTTGAACGTACGAGCCGGAATTTTATCGTCGCAGCGGAAGTGTTGCCGGAACTTCCTCCAATGTACCGCCCAGGCGAGTTGCTGCTGCAGGCATGGCTAACAGAAATTCTGGTATATAGCTCTGATGTCCTGACGATCGGCCTCGTTGTATATCGTGATTATGGTATGGTCCGGATGAGCGAATTCTGTCTGCCTGAAGTCTGCGTTATTCGTCCCAACTCACTCGTCAGGCACTGGCTGAACCGTCATCACGTCACCACTGTAACAGGTATGGCACGTAACCTTATTGCACTTGAGAAGAAAATTTATTCGAGTTTTGTCCATAAACGCAAAATAAATTGATTTTAAAAGCGCGTCTGTTTTAATTTAAAGGCAATAAAGCCATTAATTTTGATGGCTTTATTACCTTTTAGTGCTGCTAATATCTGGAGTCGTTAAGATACATCACTTTTGAATTTATCTGCTCACTGAGCTAAATAGAACACTGCACTTCTATTTGATAGACGACAGAATCCAGATTTTTTTAAATCTGAAACTATCAAGAATGTTTAATTTCCATCTAACGTTCCAGTGTTATAGTTATTGTAAGCTATTTTTCTAGATTATTTAGTTGCATAGGGTAGGGTTGTAAAAGGGTCGCGGTTGCGACCTTTTTTCTGAAATTATTTGGTTTTTATTACCGATGTAACTGGGTTGTAGATAATTGAGTTGTCGGGAACATCTTTGTTAACAAATGTCATTGCACCTATTGTTACGTTATGTCCAATATGGATATCACCTATGATGCAAGAATGAGCACCAATATCTACATTATCCCCAATTACAGTCATGCCGATTACATCATTGGACGTTTTCCTTCCAATCGTCGTGTTCTGACGAATATTTGCATTTTTCCCTATCTTACATTCAGAACGGATAACTATACCTACATAGTGATTGAGTTTCATGCCTTCACCGATTTACGCTTCGATACTAATGTCAGCACCATATTTGCAACGCAGATTAGCATTTATCTTCCTTGCCCACTTCTGATATCGTCTGGACGGTGTCTGATTCATGTAATTAGCAAGTCGCCACCAATAGTAAAATCTCTTTTTATGGCTAAAAAGCACACGGTGAAAGACCTTAAACCATGAAAATTTCTTTTCTCCATTCCGGTTTATGACTTCTAACCTTAAACATTCTTTAAAATGGGAAAATGCGTCTCTGGAATTAAAGTCTACGGGGATGCTGTTATCAGTCATTAAAAAATACTCTGGCAATATAAGGGACTATAGTTATTAACGACAGATTTTGGGAAAGCTTTAATAATATCAATGCGATCGTGCTTGATAGTATGATATTTGCTCATCTACCCATGTATTACGGGTATCCAGCGGGTCATGGGTAGTGAATATCACACTGGCTGCTGGCGACATGAAAAGGAGTACCGACAACATTCCGGAACAGAGTACCCTGTAGTTATGCAAAATGGGAGTGAACTCCCCCTTCGTTTCCCTCCTCTCAGTGGAATGTTCAACGCCGTGCCTTCACGCTAACCCGGCCGCTGCGGTCACAAGGGTTCACGATGTCTCCGTCCTCACCCGTTCGCACCTTTCACGGTGCATTCGGCCCGTGAAAGGCTTGCGCTGCGGCTTGCGGCGTCGCCCCTGCGCCCTCCGCTTTTCGCCGGGTTTTTGTGGCGGCACGGCGCAAGAGGGTGCCGGATGCTGAGGATACAACCATGTTCAGACTGACCTGTATTGAACTCAATAACGGCGCATTCGCCGTGTATATCAACAACCATTATCTGTGGAGTGAGGATGCCAGCGGGGAACGACTCTACCTGGGTGAGGTGCTGGAGCAGCTTTCCCTGATGCCGGGTGTAGAAACCTGCACTATTCACGAGGCAGTTCCGGAGGACGAAGAATGGTGCTGGAATGACATTGCCGATCGCGTGTTGCCGTCGCTATCCTCCAGCCGCGAGGGTGTCACCGTGGCAGCTCTCATCGCGCGGTTACAGCAGTATCCGCCGGACGCACTGTGTATGGGAACGTTCTGGCTGGCTGATGATTTTCTGTCGCTCGATGGCAGTCTGTCGGAGGAGGAAATTGCGGAAGCCATGCGTGTCTGTTATCGCAGCCACGATGCCGGCATCGGTTTTAACTGGGACACACTGCAGTTCGCTATCGACCACGTAAAGGGGCGCTGATGAAAAAAAGGACACCTTCCGGGAACAGGGTGTCCTGAAATCATGCAATCCGTTTTAAGAGAAAACCCTTCAGTTATAGCCCTTGTATTGTTGCATGCTTCCTGACCATTCGCACCTGCCATATATCGGACTTAAAAAAAAACGCCACCGGCCGGAGGCGTCCCAAAACATACCAGGCTTATGATCCAACAAATTGCTGTACTGACACGTACTTATGGTCATTCTGTCATACACGGGGGGCATCTTCAGCTACCAGAATCAGTACCAAAAGATGTCGGTACCCTCCGCCTTTCTGCCGCCAGCCGGCGGCGTGTTCAACGCCGTGCCTTCACGCTAACCCGGCCGCTGCGGTCGCAAGGGTTCACGTTGTCTCCGTCCTCACCCGTTCGCACCTTTCACGGCGCATTCAGCCCGTGAAAGGCTTGCGGCGTCGCCCCTGCGCCCTCCGCTCAGAGCCGGGTTTTTGTGGCGGCACGGCGCAACAGGGTGCCGCATATCAGAGAGGAGTGTGTTTATGTCCCGTTATATCCTGGGTGACTGCGTGCAGGTGATGTCCCGTTTCCCGGCACGTGCCGTCGATTTTATTCTTACCGATCCCCCGTATCTGGTTGGCTTTAAGGACCGTACCGGCCGCACTCTGGCCGGGGACAATTCGTCGGAATGGCTTCAGCCAGCGTGCCACGAAATGTACCGCGTACTAAAAAACGACAGTCTGATGGTGAGCTTTTACGCATGGAACCGCGCAGATCTGTTTCTCAATGCGTGGAAATCGGCCGGGTTCCGCGTTGTTGGCCATATCGTTTTTGCGAAGAGTTATGCCTCCAAATCAACGTTCGTGGGCTACACCCATGAAAACGCTTACCTGCTCGCGAAGGGGCGACCGCAAACCCCGGACCGTCCCATCCCGGACGTGATCCCCTGGAAATACACGGGCAACAGACACCATCCGACGGAAAAGCCGGTGCAGAGCCTGCGACCACTGATCGAATCGCTCACTCGTCCGGGGGCCATTGTCCTTGACCCCTTCGCTGGCAGCGGTTCCACCTGCGTGGCCGCCGCCGAAGCCAGCCGCCGCTATATCGGGATCGAGATGCTTGAGCAGTACCACGCCGCCGGCGTTCGCCGTCTGGCACAGGTTGAACGGGCGAGAAGGATGCCAGCGGCCAATGACGGTACGTTTTACCCTGATTATCCGGAGGCGGCATGAACTACCCGGGCCTTGAATCCCTGCGCGCGGACGTGGCCGCGCTCAGCAATGCCATGTGTGACGTGCGGATGCTGCTGAACCGCCTCGAATCGCAGCACCGGCACGATGCGGCAACGCTGGCTGAACGTATGGCCGCCCAGACCCTTCGCCGGATCAATTCCCTGCTTCTGGAAGCCTACCGGGAAGCCCTGGTGCTGGACGAGACCTTTCAGGACTGACTGACCCTGCCGGGCTGATGCCCGGCCTGTAACCACTTACGAGAGAGATAAAAAGATGTACGGAACCCGCGAAGAACTTTGTTTACAGCTTGAAAACATGTTCACGTCTGACGAACCCCTGGTCCTGCTGGTCTGGACGGAAGAGTGGATTAGCGTGGCCTGCCGTGAAACCCAGCCAGAACCGGACGAGGCTGAAATCCGGGCGGTGATGAAGGCGCTTGGTGAAATGAAAATGACGCAATACCGCCAGGAGGGGGTAAATAATCTGACTGTCAGCGATCTACTGACCCATCAGCGGGAAGCGGCAAACCGTCAGGTGAGTGTACCGGCAGCTTTACTTGCACGCGTCCTGCGCGACTATGAGTGTGAGCTGGAGCATCGCGCTGGAATGGCCTGGGAGGCCGGGCGGCCTGAACCCGATTCCGTAAAGGAAGCAAGGAATGACGTCTACGCACTGAAAGACGCGCTGGTAGCCTGAGAACGGGCCGGGGGAGCGTCCCCGGCAACCGGTGACAATTCACAGCGAAAGAGGATGTCGTTAACTCCGCTTTTTATGCCGCGCTGGCGCGGCGGATGTGAGCGCCGTGCCTTCACTTTAGCCCGAACGCTGCAAATGCAAGGGTTCGCTACGCCGCCATCCTCGCCCGGTCGCAGATTTTTACGCCTGATGCCGTTCTTCCCGTCGTTCTCCCGCTCAATATTCGCGGGAGAACCGTCCAGACCGTCATCGCTGTTTATCTGCGCTGCGGCCTCCGGTGTCGCCCCTGCATTTTCCGCTCGATGTCGGGCTGTCGTGTCGGCACGGCGAAGACGTCGCCGCATTCAGAAGAGGAGAATATCATGACCATTGCTTACCGCTTTATGCACCGTCATACCCGAAACACACTCGTAGCCCGCGGCTGGCCAGCCAACATGGATATCGATACAAGCCTGAATTACTCCAGAGGAGAAGGCGTTGCCTTCTATGGCCAGCTCGATGCTTTACAGTTGCAGCGTCTGTTACCTGAGATTGCACTGCGTGGTTTGATGTCCGATCAGGCAATGAAGGTGCTGCTGCCATTACTGGCAGGAAGTGAACTGATTGTCCGCCTTTATCGTAATTCGCTGGGGCATCGTAAGGCTCATGCCGGAACCATTTCGCTTGAATATGATAATTGCCCTGAGGGTATGTCCACGAAACATATCCTCTGTCTGCTGAAAGCCCTGCGTGATGAGATTAACCACGTCTGTAGCTGCGTGGCATCCGCCGGATACCGCCTGATGGAAGCCTTGCGCCCCGCCGCTGAACCGCTGGTATTTACCCGCCGAACCCGTAATTTCCTCCTGACAGTAACGGAAGTGGAGCAGGTGCAGGATGATGCGCAGTGGGATAATGAGACGCTCGACGCGCGTCTTAAAGCGGTACTCGACGGGAAGGAAACCTTTCGCCGTCTGCAAATCCGTCTGGAATGCAATGGCCGTACAGTCGGGCAGACCCACGTGCCTTATGCCCTTCGTCACCCTGACAGCCCATCCCGCGACTGGTTTGACAGACACTGGCTGCGGGATGTGGTCAGCAGCGCACGAACCGAGATTGACGCGATGATGAAATCCTTCTCCGGCATCCGGATTGCCGCCTGATTTTGGGCGGGGCAGTGCGCCCCGCCTTATTGCGAAAAGGATGTCGCACGCTCCGCTTTACCGGCGCCCCCTCCACGATGTTACGGGGACGCAGGTGAAAACGTCCGTGCGGTCTGCGGCTAACGCCGTGCCTTCACTTTAGCCCGATCGCTTCAGATGCAAGGGTTCGCTCCGCCGCCATCCTCGCCCGGTCGCAGATTTTTACGCCTGATGCCGTTCTTCCCGTCGTTCTCCCGCTCAATATTCGCGGGAGAACCGTCCAGACCGTCATCGCTGTTTATCTGCGCTGCGGCCTCCGGTGTCGCCCCTGCATCTTCCGCTCGAAGTCGGGCTGTCGTGTCGGCACGGCGTAAGCCGGAACTCAGACGACACAGACACTGGAGGAGTTTTATGAACACTACCACCCCGGCGATTTATGTAGGTACATACCACAAATACAACTGCGGTAGCCTCTACGGTAAATGGTTTGACCTCACCGACTTTGATGATAAAGCAGAGTTTCTGGAAGCCTGCTACGATCTGCACTCCAATGAATCCGACCCGGAACTCATGTTCCAGGACTGGGAAGGGATCCCGTCAGCATTTGCATCCGAATCTTCCGTTGACTGGAATTTCATTGAAGCCTACAAGCGCGCAGTAGAGGACGGTATGGATGCTGCATTTATTGCCTGGGTGGAATACTCCGGAGAGTGTGATTATAAGGCCTTCGAGGATGCTTATTGCGGAGAAGCTGAGAGCGAAGAAGACTACGCCTGGACAATGGCAGAAGAGTGCGGCCTTCTCAACGACATTCCGGAATCGCTGCGTTGCTATTTCGATATGGGAGCCTGGGCGCGGGATTTGTTCCTGGATGGTCTGGTATTTCTGGATGGCTACGTGTTCAACGGTTGATGTCAGAGGCGGGGCAGGGCCCCGCCACAAAGTAGAATAAAAATGAAACTTGATCCACAGACCCGTGACATCCTGCGTCAGTACAAAAATATTATTAACGCCCGCCGACGTGAAAATGGTCAACGGGAATTAAGAACGGAGCAGGTGATCGACGAAATATGCTATTACATGACCTGCCAGCGTGCGGTGTATATCGGCGGTCATTTCATTTTGCAGGGTGGAAAAGGTAACTGATAACCTGGCAGGCGGTATCATCCGCCTGTTAGCCCGCGCGAAAACCCTGGCAGGCTTTGCCTGCCGGCGGTTGTTACCGCGCCTGCGGCGCAGCAACAAACCGCCCCGGCAGAAAAAGTCAGCGACGATCTCGTTGCAGGCGCGTGAAAGGGAGGAAAAACATGAGCGAATTTAATCTTTCGGTACGTTCAAAAGAGGATCAGGACAGGATCGCCGTAGACCTGGCCGCGTCAGGTGTGGCATTTAAAGAGCGGCTAAATCAGCCAGTGGTGCCGGAAATTGTGGCACGAGAGGTGCCTGAAGAGCTTCGCGAATATTTTCTGGAAAGGTTGCGCCATTACCGCCAGCTTAGCCAGCAGTTGCCGAAAGCCAGCGATCCACAATATTCAGAAATGGCTGAGGCAAATAAAAAGTAATTTTTTCAGTAAGATATGCTGTAAATCAAATTCATTGCCTTTGTTGCAGTGGGCGTCCGGGCGGGCTGTCATGCTTCGCACAGAGCCAGCAAAGCTGTCTCTGCCCGGCCCCTGCGGGGCAGCGGGTGTCCATCCCATGACGCAACCCCCATCGCTTGCAGCAGCCGTTCCGGCTGCGCCGCTCAGTCGCGCCGTTTCCTGCGCTCCCTGCATCACGCCGTAAATACCCCGTCGTGATGTAGGGGGCAATGTCGTTTCGCCGCGCGCGGCTTCCCGTCATTGCGGCGTGTCCCTGCCCATTCCATCCGGTCCTTTTACCCCCCTTTGAGTCCCTCCTCCGGGTGCTGAGACCGCCACAGTCCTCGTGGCTGTCCAGGGTGAATGCTGACGCACGGCCACCAAAACTTTTTGCAGGCAAAAACTTTTTGCGTCCGCCCCGGACATCTGCCTCGGCCGGTGTCGTTTACGCACCTGCGGCGAAGGTTCTCAAACGGGTGATGTTTTATCCCCCGGGAAAGTTCAGCAGGTTCCCGCGAAACGTCAAAACCGCGGCTCCCGTAACTCAACGGGTGATGGGTTTTAAAACCAGCCACTTTTTTAAAGGAAGTATTCAGTGGGAAAAACATTACAGGAATTTCTGAATCAGCCAGTGCTGCTGCGCGAACCCACCGCCGAAGAAAACGAACTGGCGGCTCTATTGAATGGCAGTACCGTCACTGCACCCGTGGTGCTGCCTCAGGGGCCGTTTACCCGTGAAGAGGCGACCGCTCTGGTGGCGCAGTACACCAACGTCAGTATTGAGAACGATCAGGGTACTTATTTTCAGCTTGTTGTGCGGGGTGAGGAAGGGTTTTTGACGAAGTGCGCGTGGAACTTTGAGAACGACGTGGGGGCATTGCTTAACCGCGCCCTTGCCAGTTACAGAGCCAGAAAACAGCAGTAAGAAGGTGCCCTGTCGGAGCTGTCACTCCGCAGGGCAAGACAATCATTAATACTGAGAGGTACTAAATCATGACAGTTGCAGATGTTAAATCAAAAGCACCAAAAAAAACCAGTAAGAATAAAACTGCCGGAAACGAGGCGCTGAAAGCTGCCCTCGATGCGGCAGTCATTGAATATGTTCCGCTGACCGATCTCATTAAATCACCGCTGAACGTGCGCACGATTCCCTACACCACCGAGAGCGTTAAGCGACTGGCTAACTCCATTGAAAGCCTCGGACTGCTTCACAATCTGGTTGTCCATGCCCTGCCCGAGGGAAAATACGGTGTGGCAGCAGGTGGTCGGCGTCTGACTACGCTGACGCTCATGTCTGAAATGGGGCGTATCAAACCGGATTATCAGGTTCCGGTTAAACGTGTCAGCGACGAGCTTGCTGTTGAGGCTTCTTACGCCGAGAACAACGAGCTTGAAACCATGCACCCTGCCGAGCAGATCACAGCGTTTGGTACGCTGGCGGCACAGGGAAAAACCCCCGCGCAGATTGGTGAGGTGCTTGGGTACGGTTCCCGCCACGTCCAGCGCATGCTCAAACTTGCCAGTCTTGCACCGTCACTGCTTGCACTTCTGGCAGAAGGTCAGCTTGATGTTGAACAGTGTCAGGTGTTGTGTCTTGAAAGCGATCCTGAGCGTCAGGTTGCTGTTTACGAAAGCGTAAAGGAGGAATGGGGACGCACTACCGTAAACGCACTTAAAAATCGTATTACGGAACGTGAAATTTCTGTCTCGCATCCACGTTTCGCATTTATCGGGCGGGAAGTTTATGAAGCCGCAGGCGGAATTGTCCGTGAAGATCTGTTCAGTGAGCAGGAAGGGGACGGAACAGTAGACAGTCTGCTTGTTGAACGTCTGGTACTGGAAAAACTTGAATTGATCGCTCAGGAAATCCATCAAAAAGAGGGCTGGATGTGGGGTACCGGACGTCTGGCTGCAATTAACCTTTACGGACCTGACGGAAAGGACTACCGCATTCTGCCGGAGCCAGATGCAATCTACAGCGAAGATGACAGCCGCCGTATCGATGAACTGTCCGACAAATTTAACGCTCTGGATCCTGACAGTGATGAAGCCGAGGTCATTAGCAGCGAAATATCCCTCATTGAACATGCCGCTGAGCTTCGTGGGTGGACAAAAGATCTAAAAGCAAAATCAGGCGTGGTAGTGAGCTTCATGCACGGTGCGCTTCGTATTCAGCGTGGTATATGCCGCATGTCTGATTTACCTGACCATGACAGTAACGGGGAGGATTCCGCGCAGTCTCCTGCCGTGACTCATATGCATCGACCTGATGCAGCAGAAGGGATCAGCATCCCGCTGCTCACCAAAATGTCATCCGAGCGCACTCTGGCGGTACAGGCCGCGCTGATGCAGCAACCTGAAAAGGCTGTGGCGCTTATGGTCTGGCGTATGTGTACCTGCGTCTTTGCTGGATGTGTGACCACGCCGCATCCGTTCCGTATCAACCTGACCGTTTCTCACAGCAGCCTCACTGAGAACGCCCCGTCCGGTAAAGAAGGCGCAGCGTTTGAAGTCCTGATGACCGAAAAAGAGCGCCTGAAAACCCTGCTGCCAACAGGATGGGAGAAGGACTTCACGACCTTCTTCGCCCTGAACGGAGAGGTACTGATGTCATTGCTGGCCTTCTGTGCGGCTTGTTCCGTAGATGGTGTACAGACGCGTGATAATGGACACACATCACGCAGCCCTCTCGATACGGTTGAGGCCGCGATAGGTTTTCACCTTCGCGACTGGTGGCAGCCTACAAAAGAGAACTACTTCGGTAGCCTGAAACATTCACAGATAGTCACTTCACTTAAAGATGCAGGTCTGACTGGTGCCGCTGCTGACGCAGAAAAAATGAAGAAAGGCGACGCGGCAGTGCATGCGGAGTTCTTTATGAAGCAGAACCGTTGGGTTCCTGCATGGTTACAGTCACCGCAGCCTGATGCAAAAGACAGCACCGATACCGACACTGACAACGCGGCAATTGCCGCTTGATAAGGATAGCCGCCCTGCGGGGCGGCAATAAGGAGATACCTGATGAATATGCCAAACTTTAAGCTCTCCTCCATGATCGGTGAAGATTTCGAAACCTGCCGCGCCGCTGGTTACTCCTACCGCCGTGAGATGACACACGCTGTTATGGGGGCACTGAGTGCGCCTGAAAACTGGGATGTTAACGGGGAGTATCGTAGCGAGTTCGGGGGCTTATTTCCCGTGCAGATCCGTTTTTCGCCCACTCATGGCCGATTTGAAGTGGTTCTGTGTAGTCCTGGTGAGTTTAGTCAGGACTGGATCATGCTGTTGGTCTGGAGAAAAGGGCAGGAAGTATCCTGTATCCGCTCATGCCCACAATTTGACGCTGCTGTGATAAACCATGTGCTGAGCCTGACCAGCAGGCTGGACAGTGATGGATACTCAATATTCGATATTCTCTCAACGCTGCGCATGGAGGTGGCCTGATGATCCCTCGTCACCTTTCTCTTGTCACGCAACTGCCGGAGCGTGAGGCAGCGTTACGAGCCATTATTGCCGTAGAAGAGGGGGGCGGGCGGTACGGAAGCCGACACCCGCAGCCGTATCCCTATGCCAGAGCATTTTTCCGGTTCCTGACTGGTAGCAGTAAAATTAGTGGAAAGGCGATCAACCAGGTGCGCGGGGCGTACTGGCTGAAGGGCGATAAAATTTCTCTGGCCCGATATGAAGAGGCGTTTGACATACTGATCAGTAGCCGCGGTCGCCTGTGTTACCCTCCGCTCGGTACCGACATGGTGCAGAACCTGTTTCCGGAGCAGGCGTTCAGCATCAGAGAACGCCACACGCAGCGGGAAGTGCGCGAGGATAATCTTTATTCCCGTCAGGAATCACGGCGACACCGTGAAAAAGAAGAGAAGTACCAGAACCGCGTAGGGCAGGCTGAAATCGACCTGGCATTTCAGACACCGGAGACACTGCGGGCATGGTATGAGTTCTGGTCCCAGCAGGATATACGGGACTATGACATCCAGCGAATGTTGTGGGCGTGGACGGAACGCAGCCCCTCGTTGTCTCATCTGGTGAAGGCTTACTACGACCGTGCGCAAGACATTGTTCTCGATGTACATGATGTGGCGGGCTCCTCAACACCGGCGGAGAAAGAGCTGGAGCGCTGGATGGTACCGAACAAAATCACGCTGAGGTCTATATGGCCGTGAGAAACAATCCGTGGAAAACGGAGCTGAAGGTTGCCCGCAGCCAGCGCAATAAACTTCGGACTATGTCGGAAAAGCTGAAAGAGATGTGCTGTGAGTGGGACGGGTTAAGTGGCTGGCTGGAGACTGAAAGTGAGCGCCTCGCAGAAAGTATTGACCAGCATCTTGTGGCGCTCGACGAACAGATATACGCCTGGTCTGCCGGCAAAAGTGAGCCTGAGTGAATCAGACAAAGGTGAAGATTTATCCAGTAATCAGGCTGTTATTCCTGGGCAGAATCGGCTCGTCGGGATATAATGGCGATGGCGCTTGAGGCTTTTTGCCTCATGACGTGAAGGTGGTTTGTTGCCGTGTTGTGTGGCAGAAAGCAGAAAGCCCCGAAGTTAATTTTCATTAACCATGTACTGCACCCATTTTGTTGGACGATGAAATGGAATAGTCCCTGATATGTCAAA
>OKIH01000062.1_pt1 | contig 32351 bp, 46 predicted proteins | sample 1611011 | NCBI WGS metagenome assembly OKIH01 (sample SAMN04436704, study PRJEB24849) | human gut metagenome | biome: human gut; feature: NICU; material: stool | host: Homo sapiens | place: USA: Saint Louis, MO | collected 2010-07-28
GAAGATTCCGACGTTACTAACTGAGTGTTGTATCTAATCGTGGGGGCAGGTCACGGGGATTCGCTCGGTACTGGCAGATTAGTAGGTGTAGTGGCCATATTTATTCCATAAAAAAACCCGGCGCGATGGCCGGGTTAGGTTTGTCGGGGACGGTTCTTATTCGTAGATGGCGTCGCTGTATTCCGCGACTGTCAGAGATACCGTGTTATCTGTGTTCGGTTTGATGCTGTTGACCGTCCATAGCTGGCTGTCCAGTTCCTCCTCTGTCGCAATGAGATAGCGCGACGGGAGCTGCACAGTGTCTCCGTTCCAGATATTGAGCTGAATGTTTGGGATAGCCGCGGTGAATCCGTACTTCGTGTCGCTACGGGCGGTGGCCGGATAGCGCAGAGTTGGGTTACCCAGGCTGTCGGTAACCAGCACATACATCGAGCCGGTAAACGTGATCGGCTCGCTGGTATCGAAGTTATTCCCGGCGCGGCCAGTGATGTAGCCCTGCTGCTGGTTGCTGTCGTAGATATCAGGCATCTGAATGACACTACCCACCTGGATAATGCCGTCCTCAAACACCTTGGCGTTCATCTTCACGCGCGAGTAGATCAGGCGCTTGGTTTCGCGTAATGCGCGCTCCCGGGCCTGATACTCGTTACGGAAGCCGACTATCTCCAGCTTGTTCGGGTTTTCCGCTTCCTGCTCGACGATTACGCCGTTCAGCACGCGGTAGTTGATGTACGTCTTATTGTTCGTGGTTGGGTGAACATAGGACACCTGCACACCGTCGTAGCCGCCAGGAAGAGTGGCCTCGTACGTCATTTTGTACTCGTCCGTCTTCATGTTGGCCCGGTTGAATACGGCCGCCGGGTAGTCAACCTTCTGATCGCGGGTAAACGTCAGCACGCCGTCATCCCAGTACGCCACCACCGACGCCGCATTACAGATCGCCTGCACGCGGTCGCCAAGTGAGTCGTTCTCGTCGTCAAATGTGTAATCGAAGTAGCCCAGGCGCTCGTCAGGCAGACTTTCTGCGATAGAGTACAGCCCGTACAGGTCAATGCTGCTTACCGGCTGTTCACCCATAATCAGCCAGGTATGCGCCACCGCATCAGCGAACGAGCGCGACGGCCGCAGAGTGTAATCCACCGTTTGCGTGTCGAGGTCGTATGTGATGGTGTGGCGCGTCACCAGCGCGTTGTATTTGCGCTCACGGCTGCCAAGAGCGTTCTCAGTCGCCCGGACTTTTACGCGCACCAGCGTGTCGGTCGGGTGAACGACGTTTGTCCTGATGTTGATGCTATGGATTTCTTCGACCTTGAGAAGTGACGCGTCTCCGGAGTTATCCGTGCGCTGGAAGCTAACCGCGTACTTTCCAAATCCGCCGGTCGGAGTGATTTTGTCGGTTCGGTAGAAGACTTCGCTGGTCGACTGGTGCGGCGTCGTCTGCCGGTACGTAAACGTCTGCTGCGTACCAGGGACCTGGTTGTAGTCGTCGTCGATTTTCCAGATAACCACCTTCCAGTTGGTTTCCTTCTTACCGCCGAGGCTGGACTGGGTATGCAGCCACAGCTGCGTTGATTCGACCGGGGAAAAGAACGGTCCAACCACCAGCGCCTCGTTATCGTTCAGGATGAACTTTGTGGTGTTGATCGTGGCGTTAGCCGGGATATCCTGCGGCCCCTCCAGCTGGTTCATCGTAAACGTGTACCAGCGCACCGGATTCACCACTGCACCGTCGTTTGTTTCAACGGCGGAGATAAGCGTGCCTGAGAATGTCGCATCCGTAGTTACGCTGCCGGAAGCAGTGCTGTAAGTCACGTTGATGGTGAAGGTAACCGCGTGCGGAAGCACCAGGCTCATAAAGTAATCGAACTCTGCCTGCTTAACGATTTTCATCGCTATCTGGCCGCCGGAATACGTTCCGCTGACAACCGTGTTTGCCGTTGCTGTTTCTATAGGGAAGTCGCTGGCTTCGTTCTGCCCAGGAACCTCCTGACCGTCAACGTCATCGAACCCGTAACCTTCGACGATCTGCGGGATTACTTCACCTGGCTCGAAGAACTGGTATTCAGCGCCGGCCATGCTCCCCAGGCTAGATTCTGAGTAGCGAATAAATTCACGGTCATATTTTCCAATACCGACGCACATCCACTCTGTGACGAACTTCAGTCCGCCATCCGTAGGCGTCTGATGCACGTATTCGAATACCGACTCCTGAATCAGATCAGGAAACGAACGAATCTGGCCATAGATATCCGGCTTGGCCTTGTAAACGCGCGCGGTGTTTGTCTGACCGGTCAGGCTATTGTTCGGTGAGTCGACCGTATTGCCGCCGCTGTTGGCGATAGCGGGCTTCGGCGCGAGGAACGAAAACACCTGGCCCACCACTTTAAAGATCGGGCTGAGGATGTCGCCGACAATACCCTTCGGCTGGTCAAATATCTGGATGTGGTCCAGTTCAGTCAGTTCAAACGCTAGCTCATCATCATCGCCCAGCTTAACGCCATTGCGGACAATTAGCAGATCCCGGTGAAAGGTAGCGTCATTAGCGGCCAGCCAGTCATAAAAAAGGGTGCCGTTTGGCACCCTGCAACGCAGCTTAGGCGTTCCTGGAAAATTCGATATCTCAACCAGCGCCATAAGAAAAATACTCCACTTTGGTGAATGCCCGCTGAATGACCAGCAACGAGTCCATGCGCACGCTTCCGTTCTCTCCACGCGAGTGCAGCGCCTGACGGTTCAGTAACAGGCCAACGTGTGCCGGTTGCGTGCCGCGGTACCCGACAAATATCCCCCCGTCGACCGGTTTATCGACCTGGCGCCAGAAGACGACGTCGCTCTGATAACAGGTGAAGAAGTCCTCCCCGGCTTCGTAGTCCGGCGTCTGGTGCAGCTCAATGCCGAGAACGTGCCGGTAATACAGCACCACCAGCCCCCAGCAATCCACCTTTTCGAACGAACACGCCCGGTTTGCCCACGGCACGCCGATCATCCTGCTGATAAAATCAGAGGTACTGAAGTCCCGTGTACTCGACTGGATCATAAAGGCGACCAATATTGTTATTCAGAGGGTTGGTGACGGAGAGCGTGACCGATGCGGCATCAGCATCGATATCCACCGTCTTGACGTAAAGCTGCCACGACTTAATCGGCACCGACACGTCGCCGCTGTCGAAGATCTGCCGCGTGGCCGTGATGGCAGTCAGCCTGGCCGCACCCTTCCACTGTTTCATCAGCGCTTTGATATCCGACGACAGCCGCCCAAGCTTCACCGTCGCGTCAATTACCGGCGTACCGCTCTGCTGGCTCTCTTCGATTTCAAAGCGCGCTGGCGAGTATGTCTGGCCGCCAAGCGTCTTCGGGAAGAACTGCTTATCGACCAAGCGGACGTAGCCAAAGGATGGATGGTAGAACGTAATGGTGTCGTACAGTCCGCGCGTCGGGCGCTGCTGCTTATATTGACGGAACGATGGCATCAGGGAACCCTCGGAAGACTTTCCGGATCGCGCCCATCCGGATAACCCGTAACCACGATATCCAGCCATGAATACCAAGGCGGCGGCAGCTCAACAATGATGTCGTCGAACTCGTCGTCAGCGTTGTACAGATGGTTAGAGATAACGGTTCCCGTCCAGGTCACCACTCCGCCGTCGATACTGGTTTGCACCGGCATCTGCGTGAAGTGAAGCTCCTGCTGCTGGAGACCGCTGCCGCCCAGGTTGACATTCATCCGGAACCAGTTCAGGCCCCGGTTGAGATAGTTCGGGCTGCGTAGCCACTGCTGGAATGCGCGCTCCTGCGCCAGGGTGAAGATCCACGTCAGTGACCAGGTCACTTTCAGGTCGTCGGTCTGGTTCTCGAAGATGGCCGGGCCGACCGCTGGCTGATCGGTCTGGAACCCGGTATCGAGCGTCATGTTTTTGCTGGCCTTCTGCGCCAGCGGCAGCCAGTCGGGATAGTCGATAATTGGCATCAGCCCTGCCCCCTTGGCTTGCGTTTAACGTTCATGTTGCTGGTTATGGCGTTGCTTGCCGGGCCACCGTTATTCATATCAGCTATAAAAGCTTCAAGCGTCCATGAACCATCGCCGTTTTGCGTAGCCTGAGCATCAACAGACGAGGATGAGTAGTTGTAGATGTTGAGAACTGGAGCTCCACCGCCGCCTCCGGAGGTGATGTCCTTATTGCTTAGCATGGTTCCGTTATCACCAGACACCATGTATTGGCTGCCATTATTAGCGCGGAAGATTTCTGGCTTATCGCCCTCGCCTACTTGATACATTCCTCCAGCTTGGATGGAACCACCGTTTTTACGCTTACCAGCGATACCACCAGCCATCGCCATGGCGGCAATAACTGCACCGATACCAATGGCCGCAGCACCACCGAACGAGCCGATAGATGCGACGATTGCTGCAGGCGTCCACGCAGCAGTGGTAGCCGCGGCAGAAGAAACGCTCGCTGCGGTAGTCGTCGCCGTACCGGCTACAGCCGCCGAAGTTGTGGCTGCCGTCGCTGCGATTTGGGCTGTCTGGCCCATGATGGCCGATTTAACCCACTCTACGCCCATCTGAACAAAGCCGTTGATCAGGCTGTTCAGAGCATTGCTGGCGAGAGACTGCATCGCCTCCTGTGCTGACATGCTCCCCGTCAGAATCCCGGTAAAAGCATTCGAGGCATTACCCGCAAGGGAATCAAAGCTGGCCGCGAGCATTTCGTTGCCGATACTCTGATTTCTCCACATTTCCCACTGTGCAGCGATACGCGCCTGCTCATAACTCTTATCGGCATTGGCGCGTAGCATCAGCGCGTTCTGGTGAGTGACTAGCCCCTGCTGCTCGAAAGCCTGGATAAGCGCGAGTTTTCGCGCATTCTCGTTAGCCAACTGTTGCACCGTATCAACGCTACCTACAGCGTCCTGCTGCGGAGTTACGGCCTGCTCGGATTGGATTTTGGCAAGGTTGGCCTGGTGTGTTGCTGCGAGCCTTTCAGAAGTCTGGTTGTACTGCTCCTGACTGATTTTTTTCGCCGCCAGCGCGGTATTCAGATCATCAACATCCTGCTTGTAAGTGGCATTCTCACGTGACTCAGGAAGAAGCTTCTGAGCTGCAGCCTCGGCCTTGATGGCATTCGCCGTATCCCATTTCTCTGCAGCATACTGCCGGGCCTGTGCGATCTGGGCCTGAGATGCGCCCTTCCCAAGAGATTGCTCGGCATTAAGCATGGCCTGCTCTCTACTGAGTTCTTGAGTTGACCCCGCCGCCAGTTCTGCTTGCTGCTTCAGGTTCGCCAGCTTCTGAGCAACAGATTCAGCAGAAGACGCTGATTTTTTCCCCTGCTGCTCACTCTCTTGTTGAGCTTTTTTCCTGGCTTCTTCTGACTTCTCTAAATCATAATTTTCAGCAGCCAGCCTGCCAGCTGCAGAGATTTGATTCTGATTGTCAGTGACCTTGGCAGCCTGCATCCTGGCTTTGGCTATCGCCCGCTCTCTCTCGTCCTGAATTTTAAGTAATTCATTCTGCTCTTCCAGAGTAGCGATAACTTTATCGCCCTCTTTGGTAGCCGGTGAAATCTGCAGCGCTTTTGGATCGAAGCTTTTCCCAGCCTGATTGGCTCTGTTTATTTCATCAGCCGTATCGCCGAAGGCTTTAGCTACCGCGCCCTGTACTTGCTCGAGCGACCATGACTTTTCGATGAGTTGATCATGAACCCCCATCGCGGTAAGCATATTGTTGGTTAATGTTCTGGTAGCTTCCGCTGCCGTGTCTTCAGTTCTGGATAGCTTTTCTTTTGCCGCCTGCAGGTCACGTGTTTTACGCGCCAGTTCATCTGATACTTCAGATTGGCGCTGAGCAAATTCAGTACCCTGCCCCATTGAGTCAGCATATTTTTGCGCTTCTGGTGTGAATTTGCTGTGTCGCGTGGTGAGCTTGTTAACCTCAGCCTCAAGCTCGGCAACTGCCTCTTTTTGCGCTCGAATAGATGTGTTGGCATCCCCTATAGCCCCACGCAGCTGAGTATTGGACATTGCATTCATGGCGGCATTTAGCTTATCCAGCCCATCGGCAAATGCGATTGCCTCCTCTTTTGCCTGCTGAGCTTTCTGCCAGAAATAGAAGATCGCTCCGGCAGCAAGCATAGCCGCCCCCGCTGGACCACCTATAAGAGCAAGTGCTCCACGAGCCATTCCAATACCTACTGACGCTGCGCGGGCAGCAGTCGCTGCGCGGGCAGATGCCGCAGCCTGAGCAGTTTCAGCCTCAGCAAGTGCAAGAGATGCGGTAGTAGCCCGAGTTTTCGCGGCCACAAGAGCATCCATTGCCAGCATCTCTGCAGCGCTACCTTTTGCCACGTTGTATTCAGCCTGGGCCAGCGCGAGAGAAGATAGAGCAGCCTCTTTATCAGCAAGAGCCTTACGCTGAACAGAATTAGCAGCTACCAAAGCAGCCTGTGCCGTCTGATTGTCTGCTACAACCTGCTGACGGGATGCTGCGATATCAGCGATTTTCGCTGAGGTAGCCATGGTCAGCGCACCGACATACCGCGCCCCCATTACGCCGGCAACAATCGTGAGCGTAGTGCTGAGAACGTCCAAGTTTTCACTTAGAGAAATTACTGAGTCACTGAATATTTTGACGCCAGTTTTTACAGTGGCATTCTCACCAAAGAACTTCGTGATGTTGTTGTTGGCAATTTCAAGCGACTGGCTGATCGTGGCAGTTGTTTTAGCAAACTCTTGTCCAATTTTATCGCCCTGAGATAGCAGGCCATTAACGATCACCTCAGTCGTTAACTTGCCTTCTGCAGCCATGTTCCTTAGCGCCCCAATGCTGACATTCATGGAGTCAGCAAGAGCAATCATCAGCCGGTTACCCTGCTCATTCACAGAGTTAAATTCATCGCCCCTTAGGGCGCCAGATGCCAGACCCTGGGCAAGCTGAATGATGGCGTTGCTTGCCTCCTCTGCTGTAGCCCCAGATACGACAAAGCCTTGGTTAATAATCGTCGTCAGTCTGGTAATGTCTTCCACACTGACGCCGTAACTTCTCGTTGAGCGCTCCAGACGGGCGTAGAGCGTGGCCGTGGCATCAAGTCCTGAACGGGTTTTTTGGGATATATCAAAAACGCGTTCTGTTACATCAGCCAGCGTTTCAAAGGGTGGTACAGAATCCCTGACGGCGTTTGCCAGTTTATTACTAAGATCCTGCCATGCTTGGGCATATGCGCCAACCTGTTGAACAGAAAGAGCAGCAATAAGCGCTTTCGCGACGCCAGTTAAGCTGGACATCGTGCCTTCAATCGAAGACAGGGATCGCTCAGTGCGGTTCAATCCCGCTTCAAGTCGGTTCATGCTACCGTTAAGCCCATTCAACGCGGCATCAATATCCCGGCGCCCCTGAAGGATCCCGGCGGTGTCCATGTCAACTTCATAAACAATCGTTCCAGCGCTGACAGTACCAGCCATTTACTAACCTCCGGGCAATAAAAAACCCCGCCGGCGCGAGGTTTTTTGGGTGTGATTTTATTTAGGTGGCCCGTTTCGCCCGGGCTAATCGTTTTTCTTTCTTCGCCAGATAGTCATCTGCGACTGCGTCGTACTCGTCTTTTGTGAAGCCTTTCTGGTCCGGATATTTGGCGGCGATTAAGAGCTGAAATTCCGTCATGGATAATTGTTCTGCTTCCGCCCGGCTCATGCCGAAGTGATTACGTGCCGCGCTGATGTACTCGAAGGCATTAAATTCGGTTGTGGTTTCGCCACTCTCATGGCGCTGCAACTTGCGAACCTTTGCCTTTCCGATGATGCCGTGAGTAATCAGAGACTGAGCAATAACCACCATATCGAACTCGTCCATTTCGCCGCGACGCATCTTGAATGGACGCCCACCAATACGCGCTGGTCGCAACTCACCGATCAGCACAGAAATATCATCATCACAGCAAGCCTCCAGGACTGTTCCGGCAGCAAGCATAGCCGCCCGACCGTAGGTTGAATCTTTGATGTGCTGAACGATCCACTCAGGTATATGTCCGTATGACGTCATAGCCCTTTCCAGAAGGACTGAGACTTCATCGTGATGGAGAGCATAAAAAGCAGCAACTATCTCACCCGGGTCGCCAATTCTGGTCATATTGGCGAACGAAGGCCTGAAAAAGAAATCCCGGTCGCCGCAGGTGATCAGCAGCTCACCGATCTCTTTCATTGGTGTCATGTTTTCTATCCTTAGCCAGCATTATATGGGCCTCAACTTGAAGCCCCGGGAATGGTGACTAAACGGTTACGGTGACCGCAAAGACTGCTGTGAATGAGCCGTCAGTGGTGGTAACTGTGATATTCGCAGTGCCCGCCGTCGCGCCAGACGGGGCGTTTACCGTCACGGTGTTTCCGCTGATAGTCGCTGTGGCACGCGCCGGTACGGACGAAGTAACCGTGAAGGTTTTATCGGTCGCATCGGCTGGCGCTACGTTGACGGCGAAGGTTGTCGAAGCACCGGCCGCTACAGATGCGCTGGTAGGCGTAACGGTGACACCTGTGGTCGGCACTTCTTCATCGGTGTCAACGATCTGGATAGTGTCGGCGGCTGCCACCTTGAACTCAGTGGAAAACGTGACAATGTCGTTACTGCCACCGTCAGAGCTGAGCGCGTTAATCAGCATGTAGCCGATGAAAGTTATCGGCCCGAACTCCATGCGCACCCACAAAGTGGGCTGGCGTGCCGCCTGGATCTCAGTATTAAAATACTTAATCAGGCGCCCGACCCCGTATTGGTCGAGTTTGTCATTACGGCGCACCTCACCTTCAAATGAGATGGTGAAGTCGGCGTTCGTCACGATATTCTCGACATAGCCTTTAGTATCGTCGGCGTCAGAAGTAACGCTGTTCGGCGAGAAATCGAAACCTTTACTTGTACCAGCGGCCAGAGCTTTCCACTCCGATTCCGCTGGAACTGCATCGGCGCAACCATCAGCCACTTCGAGTACAATGGCTCTGCCGAAAAGTTTTGTATTGTCCGTAGGGCAATTTGCTGCCATGGGGAAATCCTCTCTGTAAATAAAAAAGGCCGCCGAATGGCAGCCTGCTGATTGTGCTTACTCCCCGTAGAGGCAAGCGAACTGAAGGCGGAAAACTATCCTTCCCTCTTCGGTTAATACCGGCGGCGGGATGCCCCCCATATTTTCGATGTGGCCCACGCAGCTATCGCTTATAGGGTTATCCTGTACGTAATCAACAATACGCTGAACGGCATCCGCTGCGGCCTTACTCTTATCTTTTGCGCCGATGACATCCACCAGCACGTGATACTCGGAACCGAGCTCATTGCGGATGTTGGCTCCTCCATTGGGACGAAAAACCATTACAGCCTTCGACAGGTCTTTCGGGTCGTCAAACATCAGTTGCTGTATGATAAAGCCACTCGTCAACCCGGCGCCGCCGAACAAATTTCTGACCCGTTCGTGCATCATTGGTGTCATAGTGAAAGCTCCTTACGCACAACATCATCGATTGCAGAACGTTCCTCTTCAAATCCAAGTGTGAGGAATTCTTTTTTAGCCGTTGAACGGCGGAACCTCTGCGGGTTAGCCGGATCATGAACATAAACGGCATAGTTGGTTGAGTAACCCACCCTGCCGGTGATTACCACCCCATCAGTTACTATTTCGCGAAACTGGCTGTTTAAAAGTGCTGACGTGTCGATCGGCGTGTAGAGGGCCGCTCTTGCCGCCCCAATAATCATCGCCGATTGGAGTGCGCGAATGACTTTTCTACCCTGAATATCATTCAGAATGCGGTTCAAATTGCGCTCTACGCGTGCAGCGCCACGCACTTTGATGCCCATGGCTACACTCCCGTAATTATCGCCCAGTCATCTTCCAGACCTTCGAGAGTATCGTTCCAGCGCGTCACGTGACGAACCTCATCGGCACCAGCCACGACCGGGTCCGGCTCAGCGCTAACACCAATCAGGATGTAATCGCCCTCATCGGCCAGAGCGTAAGCCGTGAAAAAGGTGTTTTTTACTACAACCTCTTTACCGATTGAACCGAGCTTTGCAGACAGGCCGCCGATATAGTCGCACATGATGGTTTCAGGCGGTTCGTATGGGTCGACAGGATCGCCCCACTCGTCATTGCCACCTGCACCTTTGCGCCATATCGTGCACGGCTTGTTGTATGACCATGACGCAGTAGACGACATCATCCCTCCTTCCAGCGCAGCACCTTCGCGCCAGTCGCCCGGATGCGCGGGCAGTTGATGAACCACTCGCCATCCGATTTCACGTAGCCGGTAGTCTCCCGCCCGGTGTCGGTCATCACCCAGACGCGGGTGAACGAGCTCGGTAGCCCGTGCTTAACTGATTTGTACGTCATCAGCAGCCACCGACCACATCAAAGAATCCGACGCTATTACCCGCGCTGATTGGCAACTCACCGGTGCAACCGCTGGTATCAAGCCGGGCCAGCGAGTCGCGCAACCAGGTAATGCTGTCGTCGCCATATTCAAACGAACGGGACGCGCCAGACGGCGCACCCTGCGATTTGATGCGGCGCGCCCCGGACGACGTAGCCATAAGCGCGGCGGCATACATCAGGATCAACTTCGCGGTGCACTCGTCATAACCCGCGCCATCGAGGCACGGAATAATCTTGTTCACCACGCAGAGAATCGGCTCCAGCAGCGCGCCCGGGATGGAGTAACCCAATTCACCGAGGAACGCCTGCACGTCTGCCGCTGTGATTGGGTCAGCCATGGTTATTTCGCCTTCTTGATAGCTTCTGCCAGTGCCGCTTCAGCTGCGTCAGCACGTTTTGTTTCAGCGTCCAACTTAACTGCACTTTCCTGCTTCAGTTGCTCAATCACTTCGGCATGCCCTTTATCCTTAGCATCAATTTCAGACCGGGCCTGTTCCAGTTGAGCCAACGCCTCATTGAGTTTTGACTGCAAATCTGATGCACCGGTTGCCACGGGCGCAGACGGTGTCGCCACTTCAAAGACGAGCTTCTCACCCTTCTTGTCAGTTGATTTTTCCACCTTACCCTGCTCGATCCACTTTTCAGCAATCGAGTCATCGACGTCATAAACCTGTCCAGCCTCCAGCTTTTGAAGGCTGGCACCGGCAAAGAGGTTTGCTACCAATACCTTTACGAGTGCCATGATTGTTTCCTTAGCTCGAAGCGTGAATAACAGAGTAGTGACCGTTGATGTCCTGCTTGACCATCAGGCCAGCAGCACCCCAGGTACGCCAAACGTAATCGGAGTTATAGAACTGACGCGGATCAGCCACGGTACCGAACGCCTGGCCGACGATAGGAGCAATCACGCCAGCCTGCAGCGGCACGATTACGATTTCGTTGCCGGTCAGCTCAGCATCTTCTTTGATTGCCGCAATGCCTGACAGCTTGGAGATCTCTTCCAGCACGGTGCGGAGAGAGTTCACATCGAAGTACTGTTCCCAGTTAGACATGATTTCGCTGGAGACGTACCACGTCTGCTGTCCGTACTGCATGTTTTGCAGCTTGAGAACGTCACGCAGGGCGATCGCCGCGGCACGCATGGCTTTCGGGTCGGTACTGGTTGCGAAGTTAACGGTCAGCGTTACCTGCGCCACACGCTCATCGTGACGCAGTCCCTTCCAGGTCTTGTCATCGAATTTGATGTAGTTGCCTGCTGCATCGCGGAAGCCTTCCCAGATATAGTCCACATACTGGCGACGCACATCATCAACAGATCCGGCCTGAGCATCCGCCAGGGATGAAAGCGCAGATCCTTTATTGAATACCGGGTCACGCCAGTTAAATTTAAAACCGCTGTCGTGGATCGGCACCATGGTGCCATCGAAGGTGTAAGACTTCGCATCCAGCGCAGCACCAATCTGACCGGACATGGAAGTATGCGCCCAGCCACGGCCGCCGGTACGAGCGTACTCATACACAGACTCTTCCAGACGAACGGATCGAGACAACGGCATCAGGTCGTTCAGCAGCGTGAATTCGGTGTTCGGCTCGAATTGCTTCAGCACGGTCTGGTCATAGGCCTTGTACAGACGGCGGATATCGTCGACTGCGTTTACCGCGTCCAGTACCGGGGCATTTGCCGCTTCACCGCGAACGCGGGTACGAGCAATAAAGTCTGCCACGGCCTGAGCGCTGGAATTACGAGCGAACGTCAGTTCATTGAACTGAGCCATGTTGGCTTCGAGGTTCCCGGTTTCGGTCGCCTGCTTAGTAGAGAATACAAACATTCAGGTGCTCCTTATTTGATGACAACGCGCAGGAGCTGGCCTGCTGTCGAGATGGTGTATGAGCGGTCTTCTTCTACGTAGCAGCGTACCGATTCATCAGTGCCGACAGCTTTAACTCGACCGTTGGCAACAGATAGCGGCTGCCCTTTTGTGTAAGTGCCTGCTGCAGCTGGTACGTTGAAGAAAACGCCTGGGGTTGGGTGGAAAGCAACAACCCAGTCGCCAGCCTTGATGACGTCGTCTACGGTTTTGCAACGCAGGTAGTCATAGTTGGCTACGTAGAGAATCGCAGCTTCATTGCCATCCACGGAGGCGGTGAATTTCTTCGTGGTGTTGTCGAAGAAACCAATCGTACCGGGAGGCGTATCAGCGGCTGCAGCACCTTCACGGTGAAGCTGTGGGTTCGCGAAGATACCGCCCGCGTGAATTACGTGTTTTCCGTCTTTAGCCATTTTTTACTCCGGCATTTCGCTGACTGATTGGGTGTTGGTTGCCTGGCGGAATGCACCGTTCAGGCCGAAAGATGTCTGGCACTTGGCGTACATGGCGTCGAGCGCCTTACCGTCCAGATCTGCGACTTCTTCATCGCTCATGTTCATCGCCAGCTTCACAGCCGCGCGCTTTTCGCCTTTCTCTTTGTCGGCGTTCGCGTTCAGGCTATTGAAAACGACGTCCACACGATCGGCGAGTTTCTGCGCCCACGCTGGCATCTCTTCGCTATTGGTGGCCTGCTCTTTTTTCTTTGGCTTGTCGGTTTCCGGGTCGATTTCTTCATCGCCTTTTTTCTTGGCGGTGGCTTCTTCGGCCTTCATCTGGTTGTATGCGTCCATCAGCTCGGCGTCGGACTTGCCTTCAGTCGGCTTACCAGCGGCTTGCAGCGCATTGATAATCAGTTCTTTCATCGGATCGTTCTCTCCGTTGGTTTTAATCTCGTACTCAGTGGGTTTGCGCACGACTTCTACAGGTTCGCCGACGAACACGGCCTTGCCGTCGTCATCGATGAGGTACTTCTGCTTCAGGTATTTGGTGTCATTGCGGTAGATGAAGCTGTCCGGCCACACCGTTTCAGGCCAAAGCCACTTATCTTCAGCGTCACCCTCGCGCAGCTTGTCGCTGATGGCGCGGGATATGTCGTCGAAAGAGAAGTTGGAGGCATTAGTGAAGAAAAATTTGGTCTTGTTGATCAGACCATCGCGGGTGCAGTCGATACCATCAGACAGGCGGGCAACTTCGATCTGTTGCTCATCACCTTCTGAGTTAACGAAGATGCCGACCCCCTCCTCCGGCGTTCCGGCGCCAGGCTCATCGAGCAGCACCGCCACATGGTCAAACATCATGTTGGTGGCGATTTCGTTGTACTTCTTGCCCTTCGACTCGCCGTTGGCAGCGATACCGGAATACAGCAGGCCGGTGGAGATGTGGATCGGTTCGGAATTGGTACCCGCCAGCATCTCATCCAGGCGGTTAATAAGCCGCTTACCTTTATCGCTGGATTCGGCGTACTGGCGGTTAACGTACATGTCGCCCGTCACCTTCCCGTCCTTGTGGCTGACGTTCTGTAGCCAGGCACCGACGTGGTATTCATTCACTGCCCGGACATCCCGCGCCGAAACATGCTTGCCGTCCACTTTCGGGTGGCCCAGCGGCATCGGGTTACGCTCGAGCGTGTTGTAGGCCTTTTCGATTTCTGCTGCCGGGTACAACTTCCGGTTCATCACAATATCGTCCACGACAGGCGTGATGCCGCGAACCACGATATGTGGCTTGCCGTCGATGGTTTCAGTTGTGATGTTTGAAGCGGAGTTGACGACGGTCAGCACGTTAACGCGGTTGCGTTTCATGCTGGGTCCTCGTTATTGGATATCTGGCAATAAAAAAGGCCGCCGTAGCGACCTTCAGAAGCTCTGAGGTTATTTAAATTTAAGTTCTTTTTCAGCGTCCAAGACAATGGCATCAATAAGTTGCTGAGTCGCAATCGTCATATCATTGTATGCCACAAAATCTGGGTAACCCTCTTCGTAAACACTATGATCGGAATCAGCGTCCTGCTTGAAGAAATTATTGAGCAAATCCCTTGTATTATTGCTTAGAGAGATTGGTGCGAGCACATAAAACCGATGGAGCTGCGCTTTTATTTGATGGAATGTATTCCAATCAACAGACCCTTTCGGCGGCGGCCTACCATACATACCAGCATTGTATTCAGCCTCGTAAAAATCTGAGGCGTGGGAATAAATTGCTTTGATTTCAAATAATTTATCAATTAATTGATTGTACGCAGCATGTTTCTTCTCCCACCATTTTTCTTTGTAAAATCGATTCAGAGCGAAAAATGCAGTAAATCCTGCAGCCACAACCCCAGTGGTGATTGGAACAACCAGAGATAAAAAGAATGAACCGACTTCTGCCGGAGTTACACTGCTCATTGCTCACCTTTAAGCAACTTTATCATTTACATGATGATATCACTCCGCCTCGGATTTCCAAGATTTCCTCTCTTTCGCCAGCTTCTCAGCCAGCCCCTCATTGAAGATGCTGCCGTCGTCGTTGAGCAGTACCGGAATCTGGCTGCAGTAGCAGTTGTACCGGTTGCCGTTCTCGGCGTAGAAGTCCCGCACCTCTTCGGTGGTGTAGACCTTCCCGTGACGGCTGGCGTGCCAGCTGCGAGTGGTCGGTTTTAGCGCCGACAGCCACAGCAGGCCAGTATTCAGCCCAAGTCGATCCGCTGCCCAGTCCGTTTCGTTCCATTGAGCCTGCCGCAGCGCGCCGACCTGCTCAGTCTGAGCTATGGTCTTGGCCTTCGACATGGACGCATCGAGGCGCTTGCTGATGACGCTGGCCGTCTCGCGAGGATTCACCCCGCGTGCCACAGCGTCGGTGATGATATTGGTCAGGTCGCCACGGGCAGTGTCGCTGATCACCTTCCAGTCATTGAATGTTGTCAGCCTGGCCGCCGCTATCTGGTTCAGGTATCCCGGGCTGCTTAAAAGCTGCTGTAGCGTCGTCTGGCTGGCGTACACCTGCGACTGAACCGACAGGTTGGTGAAGGCGTTTAGCGTGCCGCGTTCATACTCCGCAATGACGTAGTCCATCGCCCACAGGTTCTGGCTGCCGCCATCGAGAAGCTCATCATCCAGAATCGACTGAACTACCTGCAGCAGGTCGGCCAGTTCAGCAGAGGTCATGTCATAGATGAACTTACCGGCATTGACCTGATACAGCGAAGGCTCTGCGCCCTCGTTGTTGCACATCATCCAGGGCTGCTGTGCGTTCGCCTCGCGCTGCTGCCCGGTCAGCCGCAGATCAAGCAGAGCCTTAAGCCTGCGCTTGATGTTCAGATACCGATCCTCGATATCATTGAACATCCGGCTGACCTGTCGCGAGGACTGCGTAGGATCAGCTTTAATGCGAGGTACGATTGGCGTCCCGATTCTGGTTTGCGCTGTCATCATCATCTGTCAGCGGATCCTTATCGGTTTGCTTTACATCAGGGTTAGGTGGCTGAACGACCTTGCGAGGCTCCAGCTCGCCGACTGCGCGGATTTCGTTTTCATCCACCGCCGGAGTGCCGTATGCCTGCTGTGTGTCTTTCGCCACGACGGCCATTGCCTGCATGTTGGAAATCTTCTCTTTTTCGCTCGGCGCGAGCAGATCAGACCATGCCAGCGTGACCTCTCCGGATGATGGCGGGTCAATTACGCCTACGGTCCAGAAGCGCTCAAGCACGCTCTCTACAATCGTTGACTGGAATCCCCAGCGGCGGCCGTTACAGCGCTTCGCCCAGTCTGTTTTGTCCTCATCGGATGCAAGGCGCCCCGTCTGCTGTCCAAATAGGATGGTGAACGGGCACTGAATCGAAGATGCAAACTCGTTGGCGGCCACTGTCCAGGTCGGGGATGGGTCTGCCGCCGCAACGGAGAGAACAGACGGCGTGCCGGCCTGCATAACCAGGGCCGCATCCGTGCCACGGTTCATCTTGGCGACTTTGTCGTTAAGCGCCTCGCCCAGGTCTTTATAGCCAGATTCTGTGGCTTGCTTTGACAGGTTCGCAATGTTGGTTTCTTTGTCGAACGCAATCCCGAGCTGGCGACTGGCATTCTTCAGGAACCCTTCGGCACTACCGCCAGATACCTTTTCGAGGTCGAGCAGTTTGTTATACCCAGCGCGCAGGAATGGCACTCCAGACAGCATGTTTTCGTCTTCTGAGCCTTCGCAGAGGATGATGATTCGCTCGGGGTGTACGGTAACGCCGCGCACCGGGCCATACGTGCCATCATCACCAACTGGCTGCTCGTTGAAGTTGTACGAAACTGGCTGACCGTACGTTTCTGAAAGCGTGTCGGTATCGAAGTTTCCTGGCTTGATCTGCGATTCCCACGCGGGGATCAGCTTAACAATGGGTCCGTTACCGATATTCCGTAGGGATTTAACCTTCGCGCGGTCGACTGGCTCGTGCCATTCCCTCCCGTCCCGGAACTGAATGAGCAATGCCGAGTATCGGCCAACGAGATTGCGACGATCCGCATCCTTAATTTTCGGCCAGTGTTTCTTCAGCAGCTTAGTGGCTGACTTCTCCCAGTCCGTTGTCTCAGTTGACTCCTTACCGTCGTCGCCGTCGATGATCGTCGGGTTATCAACCCAGCACGAATCAAGAAGCTTATGGACTGCGGCAAACGCCACCGCGTTGCGCTCGTATGCCCGGTAGTAGCGGTCGAACTCGAGACTGTTTGGATAGCCGAACTCATCCCACAACTTCGTGCGTTTGGTGTTTCCCGGCTGGCCTGCGTACAGCATGCGCTGCCGCCCGATAGCATCAGCAAGGGCATTAACGAGGAATGAAACCTCGCTTTGTTGTTCACTCACTGACGAACTCCTTAAAAGAATACTGCGCCGACCTGCTTGTGGTTGTTCTTCGCTACAGCAAAGTAGCGGAAGCTGTCAGCACCGTGTGATGTGAAGTCATGAAGGGGTTTATCTTTCCAACACCCGCGTTTGTCGTCCCACTCCTTGCGATAGCCTTCGAGGTGAGATATGCCCTCGGCACATTTCTCCTCATCGAAGACACAGGACGGGAGGATTTCACGCACCGACTCAATGCCGGTATCGACACCCGTTTTGGGGACAACATTGAAGGTCATCGAGTAAACCTGGCCGTCGATTTCATAGCCTTCCTGCGCAAGTTCTTTACGCGATTTGGCATCAGCGCCGAATTCACGGTTCTCAATGTCGTGCGGCCCCCAGTGCTCGCCGTACTCATAACCCCTATCCTTCAGCACCTTCATGTAGTGCCTAAGCCCCTCGCCGGAGTTTTCGTAGTAGTCGATGATGTGGAACTCTTCGCCGACCTCGCGAACGAACCAGATCGCCGTGGAGTCACCCACACCGATATCCCAGAACGTGTGCACCGGTAGGTGTGAGTTATCCGGCAATTGGCCGATCCGCTTGTTGGTGTAAAGCCAGCGGAACTGCTTGGCGTAGTACGCGCCCTCGACAGACTGCTGGAACGCCTCGGCCGGAATGGTCGGGTATTCGCGCTTCATGTCATCGCCGAGTGTTTTCTCTTTGGCGTAATACCAGGCTTTCTGGCGTTCGTTGACGACTACGCCGTGCTTCGCCTCCATTTCAGCGAAGTACTCAAGCAGGCGCACCGGCAGCGATTCAACCGGGTCGATTGCGTACTGTGGATTCTTCCACCAGGAGAAGAAGAAAAACTTCCAGTCCAGCGCTGAAAGTGGCTTACCCTGGAGCAACGCCTTCTCTGCCGTCTGGCAGTAATCGAAGAAGTAACCCGCCCGGCCCTCTGCCGTGCTCTCGATAGTAGCGAAGCATCCAGTCGATACCGCCTCAAACGCACCAGTGACGATCTCACGGGCTTTGTCCGGATACTTGGCGCATATCTTCCCGAACTCAGAAACGTGCAGGTAACGCAGCGTGCCGCCACGAAATGACGTGCTGACGTAGAGTGATCCGCCTTTCTTAAAGACGAGCTCACCAGACGAATCATTGCTCGCCGGGTTGGCAGCCTTTATCTCTGCCGGCAGCTTGTCGTATGCGTACTTCACCTTTTCACGGAACAGGCGCTTTGCGTCATTCAGCGTGTGGGCAATCAGCGCGCACTTCGCCGACTCAAACAGGGCCGCATCGAGCTGGATGATGCACACCTCAGTTGTGAAACCAAGCTGGCGAGCTTTCAGGATGATGTTGCGGGTGTGGATCCCCTCGAAGTATTCCCGCTGCTCAGGCGTCATCCTGAAGCGCGTAGGCTTTCCCTCTTTGTCGGTGATCCAGTAAAGATTGTTCAGCCGCCAGTCTTTGTCGGCCAGCAGCTTGATGTGCTCAGGTCTCATTACGCCCCCTGAGACAGTGAATCCATCAGGTCAGACAGGTCATCAACCGTCTTATTGCCTTCTTCAGTATCAAGGTTATACGCCTTGCGCTCAGCGTTTATCACTTTGATTTGAGCATCGACACCGGCAGTGATCGAGCGAGACATTGAGGCGTGATTTTCTTCCGTGATATCTGTATCTTCGAGGAAGTCGCGGAGCTTATTTGTGATGCCGCGCCATGCCGCCAGACTTTCACGATGAGCCATGACTACAGCAGCAGCCTCATCGGAGGCCTGGTCAATAATCTGCTCATCAGTAACCACTGGTGACTGGTTACCGTCTTTGGTTACCGACTTGGTTACCTTGGCCTTGGTTGCCGCCCTGACCTTTTCTGTCAGGTCGCGCTGCCATCCTTCTTTGTTTGCTCTCTTCAGGATGGTGGCATGGTTAACACCATGCTTTTCACCGATAGCCCTTACTGACAATGAACCAGCCCGGTAAGCCGATTCAATGGCCTCCCAATCTGGTTTGCTCATTGGTTACTCCGTTGTTTGTTATGTCTGTTCTTCCGGCACCGGCGTGAACTCCACGCGCTTTACATCAGCAGGAGCGAAGTACAGCCACTGCCCCGTCTCGGTCGCCAGCGGCACAAAGCCGTTAACCAGCTCAGGCTGACGTCGTGACATCTGGCCTCTGTACTCACCGCCGTCGTTCGTCGTCAGTTTGATATTGTAGATGTCGGACATTGAGAGCCTCTTTATCCGCTTGAAGGGATATTCGCGTGATTATCCGCTGTAGGTGATATCCATTATCGAAGCCCCTCAGCGAAGGGCTCCTGTAATGCCTACAGCAGTGGACTGCATAGCGCGCCGGTATTGCGAGGGTGGCGGCCAAAAACGTTAATCTTCTCTCGAACGCTTTCGCTACACATTCGCTCTACGATTCGCCAATCAGCCTTTTCAGGCGCGGTTTTCACAGCGAATGCGGAAATGACGCGCTCTAATACTCGCCGCAGTGTGCATACCGTGCGGCTAACACTGAAACCGGTTAGCGAAAGTGACGCAACAAATGCCAGGCACCCAGTAAGGAAAGAAAAGATGCGCGGGTAATTAGCCATGTATTACTCCTGTTTGTTGGTTTTCAGCGCCCTACTATTTGAGGCACTGCTCTTTGATGTAGTCCTGCAGATAGCCAACCTGCTTCGTCACTGTGACGATTCGCTCTCTGAGGGTGAAATAATCCCGTTCAGCGGAGTCATTAAGTCGGGGGCTGGAAGCATCGCCCAGGCTGCCGGTGCCGGTCGCTCCGTTCGCGGGACAGTTTGCGTTGAGCTGCAGCCGCTTACGGCCAGCAATGACATCGCTATGCAGGCGCTCAATGGTTTCTTTCGCATCAGCCAGTTCTCCGGTGTATTTGGCATCCAGCGCAGCGACATCACGCTGGCGGGTCTGCATGTCTTTGATGGTGGCGTTCGCCAGGCTGACCCGTTCAACGGCTTTATCGCGCTGGTCTTTGTAGGTGATGGCGTTTTCGCGGTAGTGGTTAATAGCCCAGGCCATGGAAACGAGCAGGCAGATAGCGACAGCGCAGATGATGGCGGTTAATCGGCTCATCGCTCATCCCTTACGGATTGCTGAACTTTGCCTACCAGTTGCGTATGCGAACCTACTTCAGAAATGCCGATACCGCTTATGCCGATGTATTCTTTCCCTGTTTGCTGATCCTGAATGAGGTATACGCCACGCCAGTTATCGTAAGCCAGGGCATCCCTGAACTCTGACATTTTGGTCACCTTAATGCGGTCTGCGTCAGACGACAGTTGAGAGGAAACAGCCATTGTTGATTTTGCTGGCTCAGGGCCACGATCACAGGCCGTAAGCATGAATATTGCTACCAGTAATGACACTCTCATTTTTGGCTCCATTCGCATACTTCACGCTCAATCTCGCGTCGGGTAATAAGTCCCTTCCACTGCTTACCACCGGCATACGTCCAGCGCTGAAGTTCTTTGCATGCACCTGGTACATCACCGGAGTTAAGCTTCTTCAGTAGCGTTGAGCTGGCAAAAGCACCAGCGCCAACGTTATAGGTGAAGGAGTACAGAGCGGCGCGGGTTGGCTCAGGGATGTGAACCTTGATCAGCGGGTCGATGGCGTTTGCCACCTTTCGCAGATCTGCCTTCAGCAGGTTGTCACACTCTTTGTCGGTGTAGCGGTGACCTCGGCGAATGTCGGCACCGGTGTGTCCATCGCAAACGGTCCAGACGTCGACAACATCCTGATAAGCGTAATAGCGCCGACCTTCCAGCCCATCCGCATTGCCAAGCATTACTGCAGCAATGGTGATGGCTCCGGATCCGCCAACAATGGCACCCACCAGCTTATTCCTCAACGTTGGGTTCATCTCGGCTCCTGCTGCGGCGGTTGTCTTCGCGGATCTTGAAATAGAGATTCGTCAGATACGTCAGTACGGCAATGATGATACCCACCAGCACGCCGATAGCGTTCCACTGCTCGGGGCTGTAGGCATTAAGCATGCCGTTTAGGATGCTCCCGGCTGAAGCGCCATAGGCAGCACCAGTGGTTATTTTTTCCATGCGATACATGCTCTCACCTCGCGTAGTTAGCGGGTGCTGTTCGTGTAGTGGGAAAGGCCGTCAGACACGATAGCTACGTGGCTTCTGAAATTGATTGTCTGCGGCCTGAATAAAAAACCCGGCGCCAGGCCGGGAAGATGAGGGTAAGGCAATGTAGGCTCTCTGGCCGAAGGGTCCCAGGTAGTGGGTTCTGTGTGTGGCGATCGGACTCGAACCGATACTCAGGTTCAGCATTAGCATCATGCCTGCCCTGCCGGATAACCGGTTGATGCATTACTCTACCCATTCAACCCGCAAGCGGGAATTGAGTTACACCACAACGGACAGAGCACTGGACGCCCGGATGGCATTAGTCGCGTCTTCCGGATTTCGCCTTGTTCAATGCTCTTTCCTGTTATGCAGATACGAAAAAGCCCAAGGCGTTAACCTCGGGCTTAAATTCTTTGTGTCGACAATCAAAGCTATGGCGACGATATCAGATTTACATGAAATGTATGCTATTTAATTGACTTTTGCAATACCATGCTGCGAAAAAGTCGCCTTTTGTTGTGATCGTGTTCTCACAGTGCAGAGAAGAGAATCGCCATCAAGCCGCTTAAAGATGGTGCACATGGCACGCCAGTAATCGGCGTAGTTATGACACCAGTTATCCTGCTTAACGCCACACAGGGCGGCCAGGTCCTGATGCTGATACACATCCTTACCCGCCAGCTCCGCTTTGACGTCCTGCGCCGCCAGCCATATCAGTTTCTTCAAGCGCTCCATAGTCTTGCCGGCCACTTTCTTCGCGCCGAGCTGCTCCCGGAACTCTGCCCACGCCCACTGGGTGATCGCCACCTGGTACTCAAAGCGGATGTTCTCGCTGTAGTTCCACAGAAGCCATGCTTTCTGGTGGTCTTCCAGTGACAGCACAGCCCGGCGCCACGACGCGGTACCGAACTCCACCGGGCTGACCAGCGCGATGGATGAGCCTTTGGCGCGGGACTGGCTGCCGCTCATCGCCGGGCCGTCCGGGTTAACTTTGCGGCCGGTGACCGGGTCGGTGATTTTCTTCCGGCCCCGGCTGCGCGCCGTCGCTGTGAACTGCGCATTTTCGGCGAAAGCTACCAGTTGCCCTTTCGTCGCCCCGCTCAGATCTGCGGTCGCCACAATGAGCTGCTGACGTACGTATTCCAGTTGCTGACTGTTCATGCGGCTTCCTTATGTGGCTGGTTGGTTTTGGTCTGGCTGTGCTTTGCTACTGGCGGCATGCTGGCGCGCTTAACGCTTTCGGCCTGGTATCGGGTTATCTCGTCTCTGGTCATGATGGCCTCCGATTCCAGGCGCGAATTGCATCGCGCTTTGTTTGATAGGTGTCAGTTATCGGCTTAATCAAGCATTGCTTTGTTGAACAACCGGCGTAGACACCATCACCATCAGAAAAAAGTTCTGCGCTGCCACCACAGAACGGACACTCAAGCAGAAAAGCCCAATGAGGTAGCTTGAGATCGAATATCATTGGTTTCATGCTGCCTCCCGCTGTTTCAGTGCTTTGAGCTTGGCGCGGTACTCATCGCGGATGCGGATGAAGTCTTCCCGGCGGTATTTGGTCATTTCGTGGGGACCGTTGAGCCAGTCGACGTATTCCTGGCCGTAACGAGCGATCAGGCCAGCTTCGTATTGCTTCGCGACCGTCGCCTCTTTGGCGGTGAACTTACCAGCCCCGGCATTACAGGATTTGCACTGCTTATGGGCGTTGCGTTCTTCAAAGCGCAGCTCAGGGTTGGCACCGACCGTTTTGAAGTGGCCGCAGTCCCATTGGCCGCCATGCAGATCAGGCGGATTGGTCTCGCCGCAGCTGATGCATGGCAAATCAGCATCACGCGCACGGATGTAGGCGTTGAATGCCTGCTGAGCCTGCGCCTTGTAGTAACCGTTAGGTCTGAGCTCTGCCAATCGCGCTTTACGGCGCTGGCGGCCTGCCTTCTCTTCAGTGCGCTGGCGATGCGCTTCCTTCTTCTTGGCGGCTTCACGGGCTTTTGCGGTCTGTTCTTTGCCAATCGCGCTGGCGCACTCAAAGCTGCAAACAACTTGCCCGTCGCGTACCGGGTGGAACCACTGACGACACGATTTGTGGGCGCACTTGCGGCGCGGTAACTTAGCCATGTGCCCTCCGTGCCGCGAGTCGCAGCCATTTCTGATCCACCAGGCGGGCGGTATAGCCTTTCAAGGTCGGGATGTCGGACGGCTTAACCGCGGGCTTACGCTTGCGGCGCGCCGGAACGCGGAAGATTTCGTTGGTGATGACGCGAGAAAGTGGAGTAGACATCAGGCCTCCTGCTTATCGCGCAGCTGCTGGTACTCGCAGTTGGATGTGGCAGAGCAATAACTCCACTGCATCCCCCTGTGCTCACCCTGCTTTCCGTTGATCGACGCGTGGACTAACGCCGGGTTGCATCCGTACTTCTTGGTCGATTGCATTGATGGAAACCAGTATCCGAACCCATCTCTCTCTGCAATTACAGGCATTTTATTCTTGTTGGATAGCCCGGTTTCATTGGCGTGCTTCATGTTCATGGCATGCGTGCACCACTCAAGATTCTCTGGCAGATTGTTGTGCTTATTTCCATCGATGTGGTTAACGTGCGGGTAGTTATTAGGATTTGGCACAAACGCGAGCGCCACGAACCGATGTAGCATTTCGTGTTTGTTAGAAAGCGATACCCTGATGTATTGGGATGATGTGCATCCCTTAAGAATCCGCCCGGCGATGGTCCTAGTGGTCCACGTCTTCTTATCGCGCCCGCACGTAGTAACTTTGCGAGACAAGCTACGGACGCGAGCAAGAGAGCTAACCTCAAACCGGCCTTCATACCCCGGCACCGGCTTCCAAATTTCATTCTCAAACATGATCGTGTCCTTTTTCGTGATATTCGGAGTTGGCGGGGATCCGCAATTTGATACCGCGTTCAGCACACCAGACTTCAATGCGGCGCAGGTAGAAGGTCATCTCTTCGGTGTCGAGTAGCTTGGTGGACTTCACCATCTTGGTTTCACCAAGAACGGTTACAGGCTTGGCGGGACAGAACATATCCTTCATAAATTCATGAAGGTCTTCCTCTGTTAGCTTGCTATCAGCGTGCCGATTGACGGCAGATGCAACGTCACCATTCCACATCCAGAGAAGGGAATTTTGGGAGAGGCTGCGCTTGTCCTTCCAGGGCTTGATGATGAGGCGATAGCAGTCGCCAGATTCCAGCATTGGCTGTATCTGCTGCCCGATGGCTGAAAAATTGGATTTGTGCAGACGGATGCCGTCTTTGTTCATGCTCATACGGCCTCCTTAACGGAAACCGCAGAATGCAGAAAATCGCAGGTGCATTTCTGCATCTGTGACAAGGTGAGGAGTTCAGATTGTGGTCGCATTTAAGTCCCCTTAAATGCGCAGAAGTCACCAATGGGTGTTCAGGCCATCAGCAAAGAAAGTATGGACGGTTGATTCAACAAAATCAACTGAAGAGCAAGGCCTCCGAAGAGGCCTGTTTGTTATGCGTCGAATAGGTTAGGCATCACTCGCATTGAATAGCCTCGCGATATGCCTCTCCTGCATTATGGGCTCTGTACCCTAACCTAAAATACAACTCCCAATCGTGCAGTACGTATCTGGCATTCTTCCCGCCACAAATCCGCTCTATTTCTGCCATAAATTTCTGTCGTTCTGTCATCACTTCACCTCCTGCTGCGGTGCTGCTGGATACGCGCTACCTTCCTGCCCTGGCTCATTGCTTCCGGTGCATGCATTCCGGTGGTCATTGGCGTGCGGGCAGCGTTTGTTGCCGCATTCAGGGCAGACAACGAAGCGCATGTCAGTAAGGGTTATTGGTCGGCAGGTTCGGCACCAGTAGTCTGGAGCGTTGAGAGCATCACGCTCTGCAAAGATTTTCTCACCGTCAATTGCTATGCCGGAGTTGCGAATGGTATCCACCGCATCGCGCAACTTGCAAGCCGTCGTTACAGGTTCAACCATATTGTTGGAGTCACCGGAATGGTCAACCATAGCGAGCTTATCCTCGGTATGGTTGGTTATCGCTTCCTGAAAGCGTTCAAGCTCCACGTACTCCTGGCATGACCAACCGCCATCAATGAAATCACGAGCTTCAACAGCGTCGAAAGTGAATGATGTTTCGCCACCAGTTGGTGAGGTTAAGCCGTACAGGTCTGCTACCGGCTTAAACTGTGTGGCTGGAATATTTTCCGGAATATTTTGCGGTTCGTTTTGTGGTCGATCGGCACCCTGAAGCATGGCTGCGCGATAGGCGTTCCAGCCGACAGCTTTTCCGTGTTCAAACGAGCTGTCAAAGTCATCATCCATTTCCATCGCAGCGGGCACAGATACCGGCGCTGGCGTGGCGGAGCGATACAGAAGCACATCACCCATCTCTGCTCTGGACGCAGGCCATACGTCTGCATCGGAGCCAGATTTGAGATAATCAAGATTGGACTGGTCGATGACGCACACAGCCTCCGCTTCGAGCGATGCCAGCGCTATACGCGCCAGCTCGTTCAGTATTGCCACATCAGCGTGACCGAGTCTGTAACCAGCTTTCAAATCGGCAACTGCTTGCACGGCATGTTTGTCGATGTTGCTCATTGGGCGGCCTCCCGCTTCTGCTTGTTGTATACGGCCCAACTCAGAGCATCGAGCTTGTCACGACCTGCTTTGTCGTACATGTGGATGCCGTCTTTGCAGGCGTGTTCGAGTTTCACCTGCTCCTCAAGCTGATTGAGTTCGTCGTATGACAGGGTGGCCAGCTTCAGGCGATTCCAGCCAAAGTTACGGATGCGTGTCATACCCCTACCCTCCCCAAAACCATCAATACTCGCTTCATAGCCGCGCTGTTGCGGCACTCCTGAAATATTCCGTTGGTGCAGCTGAGCGCTGTACCAGCTTGCTCTTCCGGCGTCGCCAGGCGATAAGTCACCGTTCGCCAGACCTTGCTCACCCGGATAATTTTTCGAGACTTTTCCAGATCGAGAGCGTTCTTCGTGATGCAGTTGATGGTCATGCCGCACTCTGTGGCCACATCCTTCGCGGTGAAGGTCCGGTGCGTTTCGAGATAACGCAGAATTGCCTGTTTGCCTTTCATCGTCTTAGCACTCATAGTCAGACTCCTGTTGCATCTGGCCGCTGTAGGTGAAATCTACCGGGTCCAGGCCGGAGTAGCGGCTGCTGAAGTGGTAGGTCTTTTCTGCCCCCGGCGCATGCCGGGACTTCACACAGATGATTTCGGTGATGCCTTTCAGTTCGGTGTTCGGGTTGTATTTCTCATCCCGGTAGATCATGAAAATCACATCGGCTTCCTGCTCGATAACACCGGACTCGCGGAGGTCAGCTGCGACCGGGCGCTTATTAGCACGTTCTTCGACCTTACGGTTAAGCTGAGCCAGTGCGATGACCGGGCAACGCAATTCTTTCGCCAGGTTCTTCAGGCCCGTAGCGATCTCCCCTACGCTGCGGTTCATGTTCTCCGGGTCTGACATCCGCATCTTCTGGAGATAATCGACGATTACCACGCCCAGTCCGCCCAACTTCTTACTCATACGCCGCGCTTCCGCACGCACCTGGTGAACGCTCAGGGATGGCTTGTCATTGATGTAGATCGGAGAGTCGATGAAATCCTTCATGCAGTGGCCGACCTTTCCCCAGGCACCATCCATCACGCCGCTCTGCTTGCTGAGTAAATCCTCTTTGCTCACCCTGGCCCGGTGGAACGCGACACGTTCGGAGATCTGATCAACTGGCATTTCCAGGCTGAAGAACAGCACAGGCTTTTTGTTTTTCAGGCCGACAGTCTCGGTCACGGTGGTGCTGAACATGGTTTTCCCCATGCCAGGGCGCCCGCCGACAACGATGAAATCGGTGTTGTTGAACCCGCCGAATGCGCTGTCGATGGTCGCCATGCCCAGCTCGGTTTTGTGCTTCCAGATATCGCCGCTAATAATCGACTGGATGGTATCTAACGACATGTCGATCCCGGTAGTGATGTGCTCGGTGCCATAGTCAGCACTGTGCTCAATACCGGAGATATCAGCCTGAATGTTGCCGATGATGTCAGCGATACCCTCACTGGATGGTTCGGACAGCTTCTGGATCCCGACCTGTAACGCCAGGGTCATACGGCGACCAAGGTACATTTCACGAAGCTTTTCGCAGTAGGCTGAAAGGTTGGCGAAAGACGGAGTGTTTTTGCTGCATTCAGCCAGGTAAGCGAAACCACCGGCACTTTCCAGCGCGCCAAGCCGTTCAAGGTCGCTGGTCAACGTCAGCAGGTCTATCTTCTCCCCGGACTCGTTGAGGCGTTTGTAGGACCGCAGAGCAACCTTGTGAGGCGTTGCTGTGAAGTGGTCCTCAGTCAGCCCCTCAATCGCGTCAGTCGCCATGTCAACGCCGTCTGTGCGGCCCGCTGCGAGCATGATCCCGCCGATGACGGCCTGCTCAACGTATAAATCAATAAAACGGCTCATGCTTTGACTCCCTTGCGCTCACGGTGCTCGTTGATGGCCTGCTCGTAGACAGATCCCCAGTTCTTCGGATTCAGTATCCAGTCGAGAGTCAGCCATGGCTGATCGCCTCTGGTGCCGAACAGGGAAGACTTGCTAATCAGCTCGAAGGCCATTCCCATGTGCTTCAGTTCTCGCCAGTTGCCCTGGGTGGTTTTGCCGTTCCACACAGCCTCCAGGTCTCGATAGGCCGGACGGCGGCGGTTCCACTCATGCAGTGAAACGGCCTTCGAAGGGAATTTTTCATTCCAGAGCTTGATGATCTCTTCGTGCGGACAGGCTTTCGGGTTGCTTCCATGACCATCTGCCCATATCAGGGCGTCTGACAGGTATCCATCAAAGCGGGTCATACGGCACAGGTTCTCTGGCTTGAAGCTGTGACCCCAGTTCACATGGGCCCAGCGGATAACCAGCTTCAGCTCTTCAGCGGTGTAGCACTGGTCTTTGCTCTTCACCGTGGTAAGCGCTTTCTCGAAAGGTGCCAGCGCAGCACAACGACTACCGGTTAGCTCGTTGAAGTAATCCATCACTTCCTGAGCGAGTGAGTTTTCCCCCTGGGGGGATTTAGGGGGATCTTTTCTTTCTTTCTTTTGAATAGTTTCTTTTGTGTTTAGCTGAGTTGGCTTATGGGTATTAGCTGACTTGGCTAATGTTTCATTAGCTGTTTCGGCTAATGATTTACCATTTTGGCTAATGCTGAAATTCCAGTCAGAAATCACCTTATTCACCCCGATCGCCAGGCCGTTGGTAACGATGATGTTCATTGCAATCATCTCGTTCTTGGCCTTGCAGACATGCGTATGGTGAATGCCGGTCATTGCTGCAATCTGGGTATTGGTAATGCGGTCAAACTTTTTCCCGAACCCGTAAGTTTTGCGGATCACCGCCAGAACGACCTTCAGCTGGCGAGCCGTTAAATCAGCAGCCATAACCGCTTCCAGCAGCTCGTTAGCGATGCGGGTATACCCATCATCGATATCTGCCACCTGACGCTCCACGACCGTTACAGACGGTCTGAAAGGTATTACTTTTGCGAGGTTACCCACGGCCACTCTCCTTACGTTTCAGTTCTTCCAGGATTGCGCGCATCTTCTCTGCCACAATCGGGTTAACCGAGCGGATGAAGCGGTCGCGGGTTATGTTTTTATGTACAGCGGTATGGTAATAGCGTGGATTTTTTGCCATTATTCCTCCTGCAATGAGTGCACACGATTTGCATCTGAAGGCCAGTTCTGTTCGAGCAGACTGGCTTTCGCCGTTTTTGATACTTCCCATCACATAACCCCTAACATTGAAGTGACCATCGTCATCAGCGGCCCTACCTGCTCCGGCATGAGGCGGAACAGCGACGCTATACCCTCGCTCACCTCTTTCAGCTTCTGATGCTCTGGAACGCCGAGAAGAACAGCCTGCTTTGCTTCAGCGCACTCCTTCATGGCATCAGCAATCAACTCCTCTTTCGTTTTGCCGTTCACCAAGCCGAACCGGCGCGCGATCTGCTCGTTATCCCGCGTCATCACATCGACAATGACTGGAATCAGCAGCGCCAACCCCTTGTCGTTCTTCGGGCCAGGATCGTTAATCATCCGGAAGAAGTTCTGCTTGGTGTTGTGCTCAGAACCGGCCAGCAGCAATCCACGACCGCCGCGCGCCAGCCACTCCTTTGCTACCAGTTGCGAAATGTGAACCTGAGCCTGTCCGGGCGTTGCCTTCTGCCAGGCGCGAACAGCTTCGCGGATCCTGGTCAGCTTACTGTTATTGCGCGGAACGCTTTGATTTATCGAAATCATCGGATTCGCAGTGAATCCGTTATTCTCGTGATACGTAAGTGAATGCATTGCTTTCCCTTTCGTGGTTAGGGCCGCCAATTAGGCGGCGTTGTTGCTGATTGGTGGAAAAACGTCATCAACGCTTACTGAAGCGCCATGCTTATTCAGAGCTGCAACAATCGCCCGGCACTGCTCAAGGCTTAAGCTGCGTTTATTTTTTTCGTAATGGCAAACCGCACCTGTCGACAGGTTCAGCTCTTCGGCAATCTGTCGCTGAGTCAAACCGATGTTTCTGCGGATTTTTCGGATATTGTTCATGTCGGGTCTCCTTTAAACAACTTAAATATACGTTTTGTATTCTTTGTTCGCAAGTAAAATATACGAATTGTGGCTCGCGCAAATATATACAACTTGTATCATTCGGGTATGACTATGAAATGGTACGACTTAGCTAAAACCCTGATGAAAAGTCAGGGCATCAATCAGGAACAGCTGGCGGAGCACCTCGGTATTACTAAAGGTGCGGTAAGTCATTGGCTGAACGCTCGGCGTGAGCCAAGCCTTTCCGAGATCGCAAAAATATTGCAGTTCCTTGGCAAAAAGAACTTCTCCGTAGGAGCTGGCGGTATGATCATTGACGACACGCTTAAGGGTGATGTGGAGTACGCTGGCCCCTACAATCCTGGTAACAAGTATCCAGTAATCAGCAGTGTCCAGGCTGGTTCATGGTGCGAAGCGGTTGAGCCATACACCCTAAAAGATATAGATCTGTGGCTTGAGTCGAATGCTCACATTCAGGGTGACGCGTTCTGGTTGCTCGTTGAGGGCGAGTCAATGACAGCCCCTACTGGCTTGAGCATACCTGAAGGAACCTATGTACTTTTCGACACCGGTAGAGATGCGGTAAATGGCAGTCTGGTTATAGCTAAGCTATCCGATTCGAACGAGGCGACCTTTAAGAAACTGGTGATCGATGGTGCACAGAAGTATTTGAAAGGTCTCAACCCTCAGTGGCCACTTGTTGCGATTAACGGCAACTGTCGGATTATAGGTGTTGCTGTAGAGACGAAGCTGCGCCTAGTTTAGTCAGTAGAGATTTAATTTTAGTTTTTTTCTACGGAAAGTGAATTTTGCAAAACGACTATCTGCAAGTTACAGCCTACACTAGACGCATGAAAGACGGGATGACTCAGCCCTTCCTGTGCACGTGCCAAGATGGGCAAGCTTACATTGTTAAAGGCAGGCCAAAACTCCGGCAGAAAGAGCTTGTAGCAGAATTCATATCTGCTCATCTAGCAAGACAAATTGGTCTACCTTGCCCAGACTTCTGCATTGTAGATGTTGGACAACAGATAATAGAGTTCATGCCTGACTTGCGCGGCGAGCTTTTCCCGGGTCCTGCATTTGCCACCCGCTTTGTTGAAAATGCCTCAACGATAAACATTCAACAAGCCCGTAACGCTGTAAACATACAGGATCAAAAGAAAATATTTTTCTTTGATCGCTGGATAAACAATGCAGATCGGTCTCTTACTGAGATTGGCGGGAATGTAAATATAATTTTCGATGCTGTTAACAATAGGTATTACCTGATTGACCATAACCTGGCGTTCACACAAGATACAACTGATGATGAGTATGATGTCCATGTTTACTCTGCAAATGGAAGAAAGTGGAACTTCGACATACTTGATGAACCCGAGCTGATGGATCTCGCAAACGAAGCTATTGGTTCAGTTGAGGAGACGTTTAATCAGATTCCGGCTGATTGGTTTACATCCGATGAGGAACGTGATCTGATGTTCAACGAGATATTGGGTTGCTTAAACAGAGTAAGTAACAAAGATTTTTGGGATAACATCAAATGACTACACCATGCCTATACAGCATTGTTAGATATGCGCCATATGCAGAAACCGAAGAGTTTGCCAACGTCGGTGTAGTTCTTTGTGCCCCGAAATTAGGGCAGTTTCACTTTCAACTGACGCAAGGCAACAACGCTAGGGTAAAGAACTTCTTCCAAGACGAGATAATTTTCCCTCACGCAAAAGATGCAATTGCGAGAGAGTTAAAGTTCGCACAAGAACAAAGTTGCAAATTCACCACACCGGAGAGGCTGGCTAATTTTTTCAACTACTTAATTGGAAAAAAGGAATCAATCATACATTTTAGCCCTGCGAGAGTTGTGATGTCTGATTGTCCGCAGGACATGTTGGCTGCTCTTTTTGATAAGTTTGTAAACCATTCAGAAGTAACAAAAGAATCTCGTGAGGCAATACTGACTAGAGAGCTAAAGAATCGTTTCTCTCATTATAACGATCTTAAGAACGTCTTCAAAAAAGAGACGCTTGGCGGAGAGTTAACGCGATTTTCCTTACCGTTTGTCGCTCGTCAAGAAGGGCAAATTTTATGCGCGATCAAACCGCTAGCGTTCGTACAAGACAAGCCTGAAAAGATGATGGAGCACTGTGACTCTTGGACAGCAAAAATTTTACGTGCCACTAGTGAAAAAATTCTATCGCTCTCTAATGTGTTATTTACGATCGATGCACCTCGCCATCCAAACGATCTTGAGGTCAAAGCGATGCGTGAAATTCGTAAAACTTTCAATGAGAAAGGCATCAATCATGTTGAGCATACAGATGAAGCATCGATAGTAAAATTTGCTAGACAAGCAATTTAACCCGGCCACCGCGCCGGGTTTTTTGTGCCTACTTCACAGCTTTACTACCCTTCCTGACTATCTCCGCCGCATCCCTGTTCACCCCCTTCCCTATCACGTTTCCTGTTTCCTTCCGGTACTGCTTCAGCTTGTCGATGATGTTTTGCTGGGTTGACCTGCCCCCACGATTAGATACAACACTCAGTTAGTAACGTCGGAATCTTCA
>OKIH01000075.1_pt1 | contig 26495 bp, 25 predicted proteins | sample 1611011 | NCBI WGS metagenome assembly OKIH01 (sample SAMN04436704, study PRJEB24849) | human gut metagenome | biome: human gut; feature: NICU; material: stool | host: Homo sapiens | place: USA: Saint Louis, MO | collected 2010-07-28
AGCTATAGCTAATGGAACTCTACAAAAATATCATTTTAATTTTCTCCGTAATCTCCTAGAAAAAACATCTACTTATCTTGGATATAAAGGATGGAAAGAGCTCCTAGAAGCCATTAATAAAAAAACAGGCAATGATTTTAAGCCTAGACTAATTGATCTAAATAGCCACTCAGCGCATTCAAGTGAAGAAACTTCAAATTTAAGTGATTCTGATAAAAATGATGTAAAAAAATTAATTAGGGCTATTGATGAATTCTGCAATTTCGTGGAATAACACTAATGAGCGATTTAATCATCTACAACACCGATGATGGCAAATCTCACGTTGCTTTATTGATTGTTGAAAATGAGGCTTGGCTAACTCAAATCAGCTTGCCGAACTTTTTGACACCTCTGTACAAAATATCGCCTTACATATAAAAAATATATTAGAAGACAATGAATTAGATGAAAATTCAGTTATCAAGGATTACTTGATAACTGCCAAAGATGGTAAACAATATCAAGTAAAAGATTTCAGATAGATACTGAAAATTTAGAAAATGCAAAAAGATCTGAAAAAGCAAAAAAATCATAATTAAGGAACATTCATGACTCAATACAAAACCATCGCCGAATCCAACCATTTTATCGTTTTAGATCAATATAATAAGTTTGTTGAAGAACCTAATGCCAGTTATCAAACGGAAGGTAGCCTTGAGCGTGAGTTTATTCGTGATTTACAGGCGCAAGGCTATGAGTATTTACAAGAAATCAATGGTCATGATGCGTTGATTAAAAACTTACGGGCACAATTACAACGCTTAAATAACGTGGTTTTCTCCGATGCGGAATGGCGACGTTTTTTAGAGGAATATTTAGATAAACCGAGCGATAGTCTGATAGAGAAAACCCGCAAAATTCATGATGACTATATTTATGATTTTGTGTTTGATTATGGACATATTCAGAATATTTATCTGCTAGATAAGAAAAATCTTGCCAACAATGCCCTGCAAGTCATCAATCAATTTGAGCAAACCGGCAGCTATGACAATCGTTATGATGTGACGATTTTGGTCAATGGCTTACCGCTTGTGCATATCGAACTAAAAAAACGCGGTGTGGCCATTCGTGAAGCCTTTAATCAAATTCATCGCTACAGCAAAGAAAGTTTCAATAAAGAAAATTCTCTCTTTAAATATATTCAGATTTTTATCATTTCTAATGGCACGGATACTCGCTATTTTGCCAATACCACCAAACGCGATAAGAATAGCTATGATTTCACAATGAATTGGGCAACGGCAAAAAATACTCTGATTAAAGATTTAAAGGATTTTACGGCGACATTCTTGCAAAAACATACCCTGCTCAATGTGTTGGTAAATTACTGCGTGTTTGATGTTTCTGACACCCTATTGATTATGCGCCCCTATCAAATTGCCGCCACCGAGCGTATTTTATGGAAAATTAAAAGTTCATATCAGGGGAAAAATTGGAGCAATAAAGACAGTGGTGGCTACATTTGGCACACTACAGGCTCAGGCAAAACGCTCACCAGCTTTAAAGCCGCACGCCTTGCAACGGAATTAGACTTTATTGAAAAAGTATTCTTCGTAGTAGATAGAAAAGATTTGGACTATCAAACCATGAAAGAATACCAACGCTTTTCACCGGATAGCGTGAATGGTTCAGAAAGTACGGCAGGGCTAAAACGCAATATCGACAAAAACGACAATAAAATCATTGTTACCACTATTCAAAAACTCAACAACCTGATGAAATCGGAAGATAAATTACCGATTTACGATAAACAGGTCGTGTTTATCTTTGATGAATGCCATCGTTCTCAATTTGGTGAAGCACAAAAAAATCTAACGAGAAAATTTAAAAAATACTATCAATTTGGTTTTACCGGCACGCCTATTTTTCCAACTAACGCATTAGGTGCTGAAACTACTGCGAGCGTTTTTGGCGTTGAACTCCACTCTTACATTATCACCGATGCAATTCGTGATGAAAAAGTGCTGAAATTTAAAGTGGATTACAATGATGTACGGCCACAATTTAAGAGTATTGAAACCGAAAAAAATCTTGAAGCGCTAACAAAACTCGAGAAAAAACAAGCCTTTTTACAACCTAAACGTATTGAGCAAATTGCCCAATATGTTTTAGATAATTTCAAACAAAAGACCCATCGCTTTAATGCGGGTAACAATGGCTTTAATGCGATGTTTGCGGTAAGTAGCGTGGATGCGGCCAAAGCTTATTATCAAACGTTTAAACAGTTACAAAGTATGGTCAAAAATCCACTTAAAATTGCAACAATCTTTTCGTTTGCCGCGAATGAAGAGCAAGATGCGATTGGCGATATTGTTGATGAAAGTTTTGAAGTGGAAGCGATGAACTCCTCGGCTAAGGAATTTTTAAAATCTGCTATTGATGATTACAACGGCTATTTTGCCACCAATTATGATGTGGATGCGAAATCGTTCCAAAACTACTATCGTGATCTCGCCAAACGCGTCAAAAACAAAGAAGTGGATTTACTGATTGTCGTTGGAATGTTTTTAACTGGTTTTGATGCCCCAACCTTAAACACGTTATTTGTAGATAAAAACTTACGTTATCATGGTTTGATTCAAGCTTATTCTCGTACAAACCGTATTTACAACAGCACCAAAAGTTTTGGCAATATCGTCACTTTCCGAGATTTGGAACAAGATACCATTGATGCGATTACCCTTTTCGGTAAATCCAATACACGCAATATCGTATTAGAAAAAAGTTACCAAGAATATATGGAAGGCTTTACCGATGCAGGTGTCGCCCGTCGCGGGTATTTAGAAGTTATTGCTGAATTGCAAGAACGTTTCCCTGATCCAGATGAAATTCAAACTGAAAAAGACAAGAAAGACTTTGTAAAATTATTTGGTGAATATTTACGGGTTGAAAACATTCTGCAAAACTATGATGAGTTCGCGGCTTTACAAGCATTTCAATCGCTCGATACCAGCGATGCAAAAGCCGTTGAAGCCTTTAAAGAAAAATATTATTTAACGGATGAAGCTTTTACTGAAATGCAATCTATTGATATGCCAAGTGAACGTAGCATTCAGAATTACCGTTCAACTTACAATGATATTCGGGATTGGCTCCGTCGTCAAAAAGATGGCGAAGAAAAAGCAAAATCGACCATTGATTGGGACGATGTGGTGTTTGAAGTAGATTTATTAAAATCTCAAGAAATCAATCTAGATTACATCTTAGAATTGATTTTTGAACACAACAAGAAAATGAAAAATAAAGCTGAGCTGATTGATGAAATTCGAACCACAATCCGAGCGAGTCTAGGTAATCGCGCCAAAGAAAGTTTGATCGTAGATTTTATCAATCAAACGGACTTAGATAGCATAGTCGATAAAGCTGGTATTATTGAATCCTTCTTCCAATTTGCCCAAAAAGAGCAACAGAAAGAAGCTGACGAATTAATTAGCAGTGAAGAGCTGAATATTGATGCTGCGAAGCGTTATATTAATGTCTCTTTAAAACGCGGATATGCTAGTGAACAAGGTACGGATTTAAATGATGCCCTACCGAAAATGAGTCCGCTTAATCCGCAATATCTCACGAAAAAACAAAGCATTTTCCAAAAGATTGTTGCCTTTGTTGAGAAATTTGTTGGGATTGGTGGCGAGGTTTAAAAACTTAAATCAACTATATAGAATTAAAAAGGTGTAATCTATTGATTACACCTTTTTATTTTGTCAGTTTTATCAGAAATTAGAACGTTAAAACTTTATCCGCCCATAATGTCCACTCGGATACATCATCTAAGGTACCAAGGGTCACACCGTCAATTAATTTAGCATCTAATAAACCACGTGCTTTTACACAGCTGGTGCATAATTTAATTTCAGCGCCTTGTGACGCTAAAATATCGATAAGTTGTTGGATATTGAAACCTTCATTTGGGTTTTGCCCAGCAATACCGCATAAAATCGCATCAGAAAAGCAGAATAATTTAATATTCACATCCTTGCTATGCTCTTCTTTCATATTGATGGCGAAACGAACAGCATTGAATGTTTTTTCTCCGCTATATGGGGAATCGTTGACGATAAAAAGAATATTTTGCATGACGCACTCCTTGTTACAATGCTATAAAAATGAAGGCGTAATAAATTACGCCTTTATGAAATCAACCAACCCAAACGAACTTGGCTACAAATAATAAAGACACCACCCATACTGGGGCATTGACCTCACGTATTCTACCTGTACAGGCCTTCATGACGCAATAACTAATAAAGCCAAATGCGATACCTTCAGTAATTGAATAAGTAAATGGCATCATCGCTGCAGTGATAAAAGCAGGTGTTGCTTCAGTTAAATCATCCCAGTGTACACGAATAAGACTGGATGCCATTAAAATCCCCACATAGACTAACGCCCCTGCGGTTGCATAAGCTGGTACGACACTAGCAAGTGGCGAGAAGAAAATGGTAAGTAAGAATAAAACACCGACTGTTACTGCTGTTAAACCTGTTCTACCACCAACTGAAACCCCTGCACCACTTTCAATATAGGTACTGATAGCGGATGTGCCGATATAAGACCCCACCACAGCACTCACGCTATCTACATAAAGAGCTTGTTTCATTTTCGGGAAACGCCCTTTTTCATCGCTGAAACCTGCTTTATCGGTCACGCCTAATAACGTACCTGATGAGTCAAATAGGTTTACTAATAAGAATGAGAAAATGATGCCGAGCAAAGCCGTATCTAAAGCACCAGCAATATCCACTTTCCCCACAACCGCACCTAAACTTGGTGGCATCGAAACAATGCCGTGGAAGGTAACTTGGTCATCAATTAAAAGTGCTAATCCAGTGACTACCGCAATAGAAATTAAAACACCAGAGAAAATATTACGTGCAGCTAAAACTACGATAATAAAGAAACCTAATACGCCAAGCAGAATTTTAGGATCATGTAAATTGCCTAATGCCACTAAGGTTGCAGGATTCGCTACAACCAGCCTCATATTTTTAAAGCCAATTAATGCAATAAAAAAGCCGATACCTGCACCAATTCCCACGCGTAATGAAAGCGGAATAGACGCCATGAGCCAATAACGGATTTGGAATAAGGTGAGAACAAATAAACCAATCGAGCCCCAGAAAATGGTACCCATACCCACTTCCCAAGAATAACCAAGCTTGCCAACTACCACATAGGCGAAAAACGCATTGAGCCCCATGGCTGGTGCAAGAGCGATGGGTAAATTACTGAATAATCCCATTGCAATAGTGCCGAGCGCGGCAATTAAACAAGTGATCACGAAAACAACTTGCTTATCCATTCCCGCATCACCTAATACGGATGGATTTACAAACACGATATACACCATAGTAAAGAAAGTGGTAATACCGGCAATAATTTCGGTTTTGGTCGTACTGTCCTTTTCTTTAATCGAAAAAAGGCGTTCAAGTAAAGATCGTTGCATTGTTTCCCCCTTAACTTAATTAATAACCTTGGTGATAAATCGACTCAAGTAATTTCACACCTAACAAGGCAATATTGAAACGTTGCTCATCAGCTACCGTCCAAAATTCGATACCATTTTCAACCGCACTTTGTTGGCTAATGTGCAATTTTACGCTGTCTTCACCATTTTCATTTTCACCGTTAATTACAGGCGTAATAGGACTATCGTGTAATTCAATCAATTCGCTTTGTTGGGGCTGATAATCAAATTCATAATCTAAAAGTGCAGTCACTTTTTGTGCCATGCCGTAGAAGACGGGTACTTGAATTTGATGGAAAATGACATTGTCTAACTGCGGGAAGATTTTTTGCAATTGCAGATTTAAATTAGCCGCTTGTTGTGGAAACACATCAAAGGCAAAACGGGTTTCACCTTCTTCCAATGGCATACCATTCAGTAAACGAGCGGTTTGTCCAGCAAGTTTATTCACGGTTTCACCATCCATATAAGAAGCCGGTAAAAGTGACGTTGCAAAGACTTGAGTTAAATTCGTTTGTTGAACGATTGGTAATAGAGATAAAGCTAATTGACTCACTTGCGGATCGGGCAAACTCACAATATTACGTTGTCTTAACTCTGTAAGATTTTCTTCATTGATTGTAGGGACCACAACAGGAACATCAGATAATGCAGAGCAAATCCCTTTTAAATCAATTACCACGCAGCCACTTTCTGCAGCTTGTGCCAATAAAGGTGCTTGGTCAATTTGGCCTGCGAAGAAAAGATAATTAACACTATTCCACTCAATTTTATCAGTGGCTAATTGAGCAACTGCTTTATTGCGAAAACGCACTGCTTGTTCTTCTTCAAAAGGATAAATTTCTACAATTGAAACCTTGCCTACATCTAGCTCACTTTGTTCAAGGGCTTCGGCAATTTTTTCACATAGATCAAATTCTGCTGCAATAGCAATATTTAGGCTTGCGTCCATTTTTATCTCCGCTGTAAAATGTTCTGAACCGATTTATTCTACAGAAAAAAAACGCGTAAATACATAAGGAAAATCAGATGACACCGGCAATTGATTTATTAAAGAAAAATAAAATTCCTTTTACTCTCCATACCTATGATCATGACCCTAATAATACGCATTTTGGCGATGAAGCCGCTGAAAAACTCGGGCTTGATCCGCACCAATCCTTTAAAACACTTTTAGTCGCAGAAAATGGCGATCAGAAAAAATTAGCATGTTTTGTGCTTTCCACGGCAAATATGTTGAGTTTAAAGAAAGCGGCAAAATCAATTGGTGTAAAAAAAGTTGAAATGGCCGATAAAGATGAGGCACAAAAAAGCACAGGATATTTAGTCGGTGGCATTAGTCCATTAGGTCAAAAGAAACGTGTAAAAACAGTAATAAATTCGACCGCACTTGAGTTTGATACGATTTTTGTTTCAGGTGGTAAACGCGGATTAAGCGTCGAATTGGCCCCACAAGATTTGGCTAAATTACTGAATGCCGAATTTATCGATATCATTGACGAAGAATAGAAAAAGAAAAGCCCGAATGAATCGGGCTATTATTTTTATATAATGTTGTATTTATTTGAATTAAAAACTTGATGTATCTTGGAATAAGCCAACTTTTAAATCGGTTGCGGTGTAGATAACGCGACCATCAACTTCCACTTCACCATCAGCCATTCCCATCACTAACTTGCGGTTAATTACGCGTTTCATATTGATGCGATAAACCACTTTTTTCGCGGTTGGTAAGATTTGTCCGGTAAATTTCACTTCACCTACGCCTAATGCACGGCCTTTACCTTTGCCGCCGACCCAGCCAAGGAAGAAACCCACTAATTGCCACATCGCATCTAAGCCTAAGCAGCCTGGCATAACTGGGTCACCAATAAAGTGGCAGCCGAAAAACGGTAAATCTGGATGAATATCTAATTCTGCTTCAATATACCCTTTACCAAACGCACCGCCGTCTTCGGTCATTTTTACAATACGATCCATCATCAACATCGTTGGTGCTGGAAGTTGCGGGCCTTCTTTACCAAATAATTCACCACGACCAGAGGCTAATAAATCTTCATAGGTGTAGCTGCTTTTAATATTTGGTGTACAGGTGTTTTCCATTTTTCATTTCCTTGTATATAGTTTTGCTTGGTTATAACCAATAAGTAACGATTTTATATGGATTTAAAAGAAATGTAAATAGCGAACACTTGTTAGCTCAACTTATCGGATCAGTGAGTAAAATTAAGATAAAAGAAAAGCGAACAAAAGGTTCGCTTTAAGAAATTAAGATTTAAAGAAATCTAACCAGCTTTTTTTCGGCGTTTCCGAACGGAAAGCAATTCGATTTTGAATTAAACGCACAATAGGGTCTTTACCCTTCGCATATTCTTCTTTCTCTTCTAATAAATCGCGGTCAAATAGGATTTTGGCTGTTTGATAAATATCCTCAACTTGATAGATGAAGAACTGCTTACTTTTCACTGCCTCAACCACTTCGTCAGATAAACTTAATTGCTGAATTGTTGTTGCAGGAATAATCACACCTTGTTTACCCGTTAAACCACGACGTTGGCAAATAGTGAAAAAGCCTTCAATTTTGTCATTTACTCCGCCTACTGCGTGCGCCAAACCAAATTGGTCAATTGTACCGGTAATCGCAATACTTTGTGGCAATGGCAAATCAGATAACGCACTGACTAATACGAAGAAAATAGCTAGAGACGCACTGTCACCATCAATTTCACCATAAGACTGTTCAAATACTAAGGAAGCAGAAAATGGTAACTGTGATGGCAACTCTAAGATACTGGCCAAACACGCTTCAGAAATCATCATACCTTTCCCGTGGAGGTTACCCGCTAATTCGTTTTTGCGCTCCACATCCACAACTTCACCATCACCAAACTGCACTAAACAACTGATACGAGAAGGTTCACCAAAACAAACCGGTGTGCCTGGATATTCAATCACAGACAAGCCATTAATCTGCCCAACAATTTCGCCGTTGGTTTCCACATAAATTTGCTCATTGAGAATATCTGCATAAGTGCGTTCACGTAAAAAACCATGCTGCTCGTTTTTTTGTTTAAAAGCTTGCTCAAAATCAACCGCACTTAAAGTTTGTTTTTGTGACAACGTCTCAGCATTGAGTAACATTTCTGTTATTTTTAACGGTGAAATGTTAATTAAAAAGCGGTCTTCACTCTCACGAACCAATAACTGATAGAGTTTATTTAATGCAGTTAAATCTAAATCGAGCTCATATTTTGAGGCTAATGCCAACACATAATTAGCCCAATTTTCTTGTGCTTTAGGTTGCGCAACAGAATAATAGCTTTCAATTTCAGCGTAATCAGCTAAGCTGTAAAGATCTTCTTCTAACTCACCTAAGGTCGCAATTTCAGTGCGATTGCCTAAAATCACCACTTTTAAATTAAGTGGATAACTTGGAATATCACAAGGCAAGGTTTTAAATGGATGAGCTGAATACCAATCAAAAGTTTGCGTTTGTAAAATATATTTTAAGCGTTGCCATAAATCAAATTGGCTTAGCATCGTTGCTGCGCTTAAAATCAAAACGCCCCCATTGGCTTGATGCACTAAACCTGGTGCAAGCAAAATATCTTGCGAACTTGGGTGAACACGCACACTACCAAAAAGACTAAATTGATCGGCATGTAATGCCTTCAGCACATCACCTTGTGCGGCAAAATTATCAGCGAGAGATTGAGCAGGCTCAGTATAAATACGAGGGAAAGAAAAAGAATCCCCCTGTTCAACTACGTAATTTACCCCAAAAACTGACCGCTCTTTTGGCTGTTCTTGACGAATAAGTTCCGCTAATAAATCTGCATATTCTGCTTGATCATCGGCTTTTAAAACCAATAGAGAGCGACGAGGCTGTTTTAAAAATAAAGAAATCGCTTTTGTGGCATGTTTTTGTAATGACCAAAAATCAGCCTTTTCAGCTGAAAGTTCAGTAATCGATAATTCTGGTTGTAAGGCTTGCCAATTTAAGGCTTGTTCCGAAGATGTTGAAGTCACGACATATCTCGCTTTAATTAAATTGGCGGTATTATCGCACACTTCATCCTAAGTGAAAATCCGTTATAAAAATCTACTGGAAAATTTTGTTTAAAGCGCGTATATTTATGAGGTTACCACGTCACTAAAAAGCATAATAAAACGATGAAATATCAGAAATTAGAAAACCAAGAAGCAAACTGGAAATGGATTTATCTCATTCGCAAATATCGCGAAGGGGAAAAAATTACCCGTTATGAAGAAAAAAGCTTAGAAGAAAGCAAAGTTCAAGAATTAATAGAATGTCAGAATTATCCTGAAAAAATAGAGGAATGGATTAAAAATCACCTTTCTCTTGATTTACCTATTAAACTTGACCAGGCTATTCGTGCAAGACGTAAACGTTTTTTTAATGCGGAGAAGCAATCAACGAAGAAGAAATCCATCGATTTAGAATATAGTGTTTGGCTTCGCTTATCTAAATACTCACGAAAAATGAAAATGACCCTATCTGAAACCATCACTTATATGATTGATGAACGTGAAAGCAAAGCATTATATGAAAGTCAAATGACGGTAATGAAAGCCAGTTTGAAAAATTTGCTCAATAAATAAGACGAAAAAAAGCCAAGGTCGAAACCTTGGCTTTTGATTATGCTAAATAGAGAAAATTTTGAAACGTTTTAGCGTTCCATCTATTCCACAATCGGAATAATTTTTGTAGCGTGAGATCCTTTGTCGCCGTGAATCACCTCAAACTGCACACGTTGCCCTGCTTTTAATGAACGGTAACCATCCATTTCAATTGCTGAATAATGTGCAAAAATGTCAGTATCCACGCCTTCTGCAGAAATAAACCCAAATCCTTTTGCGTTGTTAAACCATTTAACTACACCAATTTCCATAGTAGACCTCTATAGGCTTCGCCATTAATACCTAAAAACAATAAGACTCATGCCTTATCACCTAAATTGGAAATATATTCAAACATTTTATTTTTTTATGCAACAACGAAACTTAAAAAATGATACATTGATCACAAAAATTTTATTTATTTACTCTCAGAAATCGATTTCTTATCTTTTTGATGAATTTCACGTAATGCTTTTGCCACAATTTGAATGGCTTCGCCGCTACTCATTCCTTGTGCCATTAATTCCTGAATTTGTTCTACGGCTTTTTGTTGTTGTTCATGGGTTAAATTAATGTCTAACATGATTTCTTCTCGTTAAATTGACCAATTAAATAATTCCATCACACGCTTCCATTGTTCATCTATACCAGCCTTAATTTCTATTTTGGTAAAATGAATAGGATGCTCAAAAATAAGTGTATCTGCGTGTAAAAATAAACGCTGACAGCCAGAATATTCTGTTAAAGCACGATTTTGATGTAAATCACCATATTGTGTATCACCTAAAATAGGATGAAAAACATGTTTCATGTGACGTCGTAACTGATGCTTTCTGCCAGTTTGGGGAATCAGCTTTACTAATGAATATCTCGTGGTTTGATAACGCCCTACCGCATAAGGCATTTCCACAATTTTTAAGCCCTCATAATCCGTCGCCGCCTCTTGAGGCGCTTTATCTTCTTGCGCAAATTTATCCGCAATCTTATCTAATTGGATTTTAAGGGGATAATCAATCCGTCCTTCACCTTGCAAATATCCTCGCACAATCGCTAAATAAGATTTTCGCACTGTTTTCTGTTCAAATTGCTGACACATTAAATTTGCTATTTCACTATTTAAAGCAAATAGCAATACACCTGATGTTGGGCGATCTAATCGATGAATAGGAAAAACATGTTGCCCGATTTGATCTCGCAAGGTTTGCATCACAAATTGTGTTTCATGCGTATCAAGCCAACTACGATGCACTAACATGCCTGCTGGTTTATTGACGATGACAAGATATTCATCTTGGTATAAAATTTCTAACATTTATTGATTTTGTAATAAGGCTTCTAATTCACGTAGCGGGTTTAATAATTCAACTAAAAAATCTTCTTCTGCTTCTTTAAATGCTTCCTCTAAATAAGGGGATATCGCAATTTGTGAAGGTAAATCTGCCCCGCTTTCAAGTAAGGCGAACATTCTTGGGATGAAAATCCATTGCAACCATTCTTCTGGTGACATGGTATCAATAGCAAAAGGCTCCTGGCTTAAAAAAGCGTCTTGTGCAGGAGGCGTAACTTGCCATAAATCAAGCTTTTTCATAGCAAGCTGTAATTGTTGAAGATGAAGTTTTGTTTGATTACGCATAATTTTTCCTATTTATAAATAAGCGGCGTATTCTACGAGCATCAAGTAATGCTGTAAAGTGCGGTCTGTTTTAACGGTGAATAATAGAAAAGTCAGGATAGTGTTTATTTTCAATATTATCCTCTAAGACTCGTTCTACACTTGCAGTTCTTGGGCCGACTTTTAACCAATTATAAAAATCCTGTAGTTGGCCATCATTACCTTCGGCTACGATTTCCACGCTCCCATCTGCACAATTTCTGACGGTGCCTTTAATGCCAATTTTCTCTGCTTCCTTCCAAGTAAAATAGCGAAATCCTACTCCTTGAACTCGCCCATATACAACAAATCGTTTTGCCATGATTTACTCCTTTATTACAAAAACTTTTTAAAAATTAACCATACTTTCCTATTCCCATTTTTTTAAATTTAGCATAGCATTACAACTATCTAATTTCATTCAAAAAATAAAAGGAGTAATTATGAAATTATGTAAGTTTGCTTTAGGCGTTGTCACACTTGCTGTCAGTATGAGTAGCTTAGCTGGCATGGTAACCAGTTCATCAAACCTTGAATTTCTTGCAATCAACGGCCAAAAAGCCAGCAAATCTCTTCTAAAAGAAAAAAAATCATTCAATGCTGATACGAACCAAACACAACAAGTTGTAGTACGTTTAGGTGAGATCGTTGGTGCAGGTTCTAGCCAAGCGCTTTTTGAATCTAATCCTATTATTGTGACCTTCAAAGGTACGGCTGATGATGTTGTGGTATTTGCCGAAAAAATTCGCTCTCAAGAAGAGGGTGAAAAATTTAATAAACAACCACAAATTACCGTTAAAACAAAATCAGGTAATGTAATTGATGCTAAAATCGACACCTTAAAACAAGAAGGTTTATTCCCCGCTGCGAATATTGTTAACGATTTAGCTGAATATAATGCCTCAAATGCGCCAGCGGCAGTTTCTGCTTTAGCTGTTCCTGCAGTTGGAATGATGCCCATTGTGTCAGGAAAAACAATGAAAGGTAAAGTGGTTGTACAAGGTGAAAACGTTGCTGAACAACAATTACAATACTGGTTCCAACAGGCCGATAAAGAAACCCAAACTCGTTTCTTAAACTGGGCGAAAAAACAAAAATAAGCGTTTTTAACCATACGTTAAAAAAAGAAGTGAGCCTTCCTCTCACTTCTTTTCTATTTAATACTTAACGACGAAATATTCTAGGATATCAATATGAATCAATGGCTTAATGCAAAAGTAATCGCTTCAATACCTATTTTTATTGCAGTGAATATAGCCGCATTTGGTGTTTGGTTATTTGATATTTCTACGCAATCCATGCCCTTAATTTTAGGCATTATTGCTGGCGGTTTAGTAGATTTAGATAATCGCCTTACTGGACGATTAAAAAATATCTTTTACACATTAATTGCCTTTTCTATTTCAACCTTCATCGTTCAGCTTAATATTGGTCAACCTATCCAATATGTATTGTTGATGACCATCATCACCTTTTTATTTACGATGGTTGGCGCTGTAGGTGAACGTTATCGTACTATTGCTTTTGGTACGCTAGTGGTTGCTATTTATACGACGCTCACTTATATACCAGATAATTCTTCAAGTTGGTTTATCAATCCGGTAATGATTTTATTAGGCACTTTGCTCTACAGTATCGTGACCATTATCGTCTATCTCTTTTTCCCAAACCGTCCTGTACAAGAAAGTGTCGCAAAAGCTTTTTGTGCATTAGGTAATTATTTAGATGCCAAATCAGAATTTTTTGATCCTGATGAAATTGATGAAATCGAGAAAAAACATCTTAATTTTGCGATGAAAAACACTAACGTGGTAGATGCCTTCAATCAAGCAAGAACAGCGCTTTTCTACCGTATTCGTGGACAACATCGCCATGCTCGCACACAACGTATGCTCCGCTATTATTTTGCTGCGCAAGACATTCATGAGCGTGCCAATTCGACACATTTTGATTATCGACAAATTGCGGAACAGCTCAAAAATACAGATTTAATTTTCCGTATTCAGCGCTTGCTCGAATTACAAGCACAAGCCTGTCATGATATTACGGCTTGTCTGCGTCAAAATACGCCTTATCACTATAATATTCGTGTAGAAAAAGCCTTGATGGGCACGATCCAATCTCTTGAGCTTTATAGCAAAGAACACGCCAATCAAAACAATGTTTTGCTTGCCCTTCAAACACTGATTGATAACCTGCAAAGCATTAACTGGCAATTACGTCAGCTCGAACAAGAAAGCAATGAAAATGAGCAAACTGCACAAATTCATACTGAACAAATTACGGGATTAAAAAATATTCTTTCAGTTATCGGAAGTAATTTCACCTTTGAGTCACCACTTTTCCGTCATGCCGTGCGTTTGTCTATCGTGGTGTTTTTGTGTTGCGCTATTGTTGAATTCTTCCAATTTAATTTAGGTTACTGGATTTTACTTACTGCGGTTTTTGTGTGTCAGCCAAACTATTCTGCAACCAAAGTGCGGTTACGTCAGCGTATTGTAGGTACGATTTTAGGGGTTATTATCAGTGCCTTGTTGCCCTATCTCAACCCCACATTAGAAATAAAACTGGGTTTAATGGTGGTGACTAGTACGCTCTTTTTCTTTTTTCGCAGTAATAATTACAGCTTCTCCACGTTCTTTATTACGCTTCAAGTATTGATCAGCTTTGATGTGATGGGATTTGATACTCAGGCGGCGCTCTTTCCTCGCCTCATCGATACCGTATTAGGTTCAGCCATTGCATGGTTTGCGGTTTCTTATTTATGGCCGGATTGGAAATATCTGCAACTCGATAAAGTGAGCCGTCAAGCGATTCAAAGTGATGCACAATATTTATTGCACATCATCAGCCAACTGCAATTTGGTAAAAGTGATAATTTAAAATACCGTATTGCTCGCCGTAATGCCCATCAATATGCAGCAGCATTAAGCACAACGCTTTCCAATATGAATAATGAGCCCCAAAAATATCACGCTCATTTGCAGGAAGGCTTTGACCTGTTAAAAATGAATTATTCTCTCTTAAGTTATATTTCTGCTTTAGGGGCATATCGCAATAAAATGACAAAACTACAGCAGACTACCGAATTTTTAACAGACTTTTATCCTGTTGCAAAAAAGGTTTTATATACACTGGAAAATATTGAAAAACTCAGTCCAGAAATTTTTACAAAATTACAAAATAATATTGAACTGAGTCTAAAAGAAATTCTATGGAATGAAGATCAAGCTAAAGGTGACATAGCTTTTGCTTTACCATATCAACAACTTAATCTAATTTCTCAATTGTTGCCACAATTGTATCATTATTTTCAACACAATCAGGAAAAAACAGTTAGTCAATAAAAAAGAAAGAAAAACTACCTATACTAACCCAAATTTTTTATTGTTCTCTGCGCAATAAATAGAGATAATATACAACTTATGTAAAATAAATTTAGACGCAATGACACATTATATTCTACTCATTATCAGCACCGCATTAATCAATAACTTTGTTTTGGTCAAATTCTTAGGACTTTGTCCATTTATGGGCGTATCCAAAAAGATTGAAACGGCGATTGGTATGGGGCTTGCTACCACATTCGTATTAACTGTAGCATCACTGTGTTCTTACTTAGTCGATAATTATATTTTAATGCCACTAAACGCCACATTCTTGCGCACTTTAGTCTTCATTTTAGTGATCGCCGTTGTGGTTCAATTTACCGAAATGGTGATCAATAAAACAAGTCCATCTCTCTATCGCTTATTAGGGATTTTCTTACCGCTGATTACCACAAACTGTGCCGTACTCGGTGTGGCATTATTAAATGTTAATTTAGCACATAATTTAACAGAATCTGTCATTTATGGTTTTGGTGCATCTTTAGGTTTCGGTTTGGTTTTAGTTTTATTTGCAGCCTTACGTGAACGTTTAGTTGCTGCAGATGTACCCATTACGTTTCGTGGCTCGTCTATTGCGTTAATTACGGCCGGTTTAATGTCTCTCGCCTTTATGGGCTTCGCCGGATTAGTAAAATGATTTATCTTTTGATGTTTATTACTGTAACAGTGATTTTTCTCGGCTTATTTTGGAATAACACTAAAAAATAAATAATGTTTATCTTAATTTCAGTAACTGTTCTCGCTTTAATTTTTGGTGCGATTTTAGGCGTTGCTTCGATTAAATTAAAAGTCGAAGCTGATCCTATCGTTGAAAAAATTGATGCCATCTTACCGCAAAGCCAATGTGGGCAATGCGGCTATCCTGGTTGCAAGCCTTATGCCGAAGCGATTGCCAATGGTGACGTTATCACAAAATGTGTGCCTGGTGGTCGTCCAACGGTGGTAAAAATTGCCGAAATCATGGGTGTTGATGTACCCGCAATGGATGATGTAGCTGAACCTGAAGAAATGGTTGCCTTCATTGATGAAAATATGTGTATCGGCTGTACCAAATGTATTCAAGCCTGTCCTGTTGATGCCATTATTGGCACAAATAAAGCGATGCACACCATTATTGCCGATCTCTGTACAGGCTGTGAACTTTGTGTAGCTCCTTGCCCGACAGATTGTATTTCCATGATTAAAGTGAAAAAAGATATTGATAATTGGAACTGGAACTTTGATCCTAAATTAGTCATTCCAGTTGTAAATACCACAGAAGTCGAGAAAAAATTAGTGGTTGGGGAGTCGGAATCACATGACTGACGTATTGACGAGATTTAAATCCGGTAAGATTTGGGATTTTAAAGGCGGTATTCATCCACCTGAAATGAAATCTCAATCAAACCAATCCCCAATTCAGCAATCAGAACTTGCTCATGATTTTTATGTGCCGATTAAACAACATGCTGGCACTGCAGGAAATGTATTAGTTAAAGAAGGTGATTATGTCTTAAAAGGCCAACCTTTAACACAAGGTGATGGCTTAAGAACCTTGCCTGTTCATGCACCGACTTCTGGTACTATAAAATTTATCGGAAAACATGTTGCACCTCATCCTTCTGGTTTAACCGAGGACATGATTCATATTCAAGCAGATGGTTTGGATAAATGGCGTGAGCAATTTCCACTTGAAGAATTCTTCACATTACCTGTCGAACAGCTCATTGATCGTATTTATCTAGCAGGCGTTGCTGGCTTAGGTGGTGCGGTATTCCCAACTGCCGCCAAAATCCAATCGGCTGAAAAGAAAGTTAAACTCTTAATTATTAACGGCGCAGAATGCGAACCTTATATTACCTGTGATGACCGCTTAATGCGTGATTACACAGATGAAATGATCGAAGGGATTCGCATCTTACGTTATATCCTACGCCCTGAAAAAGTGGTGATTGCGGTTGAAGATAATAAACCTGAAGCGATTCAGGCTATTCAACAATCATTGCATGGTGCAAATGACATTGAATTGCGCGTTATTCCGACTAAATATCCATCCGGTGCAGCCAAACAGCTGATTTATTTACTTACCGGCATGGAAGTACCAAGTGGCGGACGTTCTTACGATATTGGCGTATTAATGCATAATGTCGGCACGGCTTTTGCGATAAAAAGAGCGGTCATTAATGACGAACCGTTAATTGAGCGTGTCGTCACGCTTACGGGTGATAAAATTTCCGAAAAAGGCAATTACTGGGTTCGCTTAGGCACACCGGTTGATCACTTATTGGCACAAGTTGGCTATCAATATGACGAACGCTTCCCTGTTTTTGCAGGCGGACCAATGATGGGATTGCAACTTTCTGATCTCAATGCGCCTGTCACTAAATTAATTAACTGTCTATTGGCACCTGATCATTTTGAATATGGTGAACCCGAACCGGAGCAATCTTGTATCCGCTGCTCTGCTTGTTCTGACGCTTGCCCTGTTAATTTAATGCCACAGCAACTTTATTGGTATGCTCGCAGTGAAGATCATCAAAAATCTGAAGAATACAGCTTAAAAGATTGTATTGAATGTGGTGTGTGTGCTTATGTTTGCCCAAGCCATATTCCGCTTATTCAATATTTCCGACAAGAAAAAGCCAAAATTTGGGAAATTAAAGAAAAAGCGAAAAAAGCTGAAGAAGCCAAAATTCGTTTTGAAGCCAAACAAGCTCGTATGGAGCTTGAAGAACAAGAGCGTAAAGCACGTTCACAACGTGCGGCAGAAGCTCGCCGTGAAGAGCTTGCAAAACAAAAAGGTGAAGATCCTGTTAAAGCGGCATTAGAACGCTTGAAAGCAAAACAAGTGGGTTCAACAACAAATAAAGAAACAAAAACTATCGTATCTGAGAAAGGCGAAATCTTACCTGATAACCATGAGCTCATGGAACAACGTAAAGCCCGTCGCCTAGCTAAACAACAAGCACAAGCAGATACAGGCACTGTGACAAATGCAACAACGTCACAAACTGACGAAAAAGAGGCGAAGAAAGCAGCTGTTGCAGCTACTCTCGCAAGAGCAAAAGCGAAAAAAGCAGCCGCTCAAGGTGAAACTATTGCGACAAATGAAACTGAAAGTGTGGTAGTAAAAACAGATGAAAACCCAACCCCACTTGATCCGAAAAAAGCCACAGTAGCTGCAGCCATTGCGAGAGCTAAAGCCAAGAAAGCTGCCGCTCAAAGTGAAGCAGTTACAACAAATGCAACTGAAAGTGCGGTAGAAAAAACAAATGAAAACCCAACCGCACTTGATCCGAAAAAAGCCGCAGTAGCTGCAGCCATTGCAAGAGCTAAGGCGAAGAAAGCCGCCGCTCAAGGTGAAACAGTTACAACACATGCAACTGAAAGTGCGATCGAAAAAACGGATGAAAACCCAACTGCACTTGATCCGAAAAAAGCCGCTATCGCAGCAGCCATAGCAAGAGCTAAAGCCAAGAAAGCTGCCGCTCAAAGTGAAGCACTTACAACACATGCAACTGAAAGTGCGGTCGAAAAAACGGATGAAAACCCAACCGCACTTGATCCGAAAAAAGCCGCTATCGCAGCAGCCATAGCAAGAGCTAAAGCAAAAAAAGCGGCGGCTGAAGCAGCCAAAGAAACAGAATAACGCAGGAAAAGATTATGTTTAAGAAAATGGAGAGTTCGCCTCATACCCATTCAGGCAAATTAACCGCCCGTATTATGTTATGGGTGATTGCAGCCATGCTGCCTGCTCTGCTCACACAGATTTATTATTTTGGAATGGGTGTTTTGGTGCAATCCGCTTTGGCTATTTCTTTCGCATTATTACTTGAGTTTATTGTGACTAAATTGCGCAATAAACCAAATCTGGTCTATATTTCAGATTTTAGCGTGGTGCTTACTGCCTTAATTTTAGCGATGGCGATTCCGCCTTATGCACCTTATTGGGTGATTTTAATTGGTACGCTTTCTGCTGTTATTCTAGGTAAACATGTTTATGGTGGTTTAGGACAAAACCCGTTTAATCCGGCTATGGTGGGTTATGTGGTGCTATTGATTTCTTTCCCTCTACAAATGACAAGTTGGATGCCACCGATTTCATTATTGAATGAACCCCCAACATTTGCGGATTCTCTTTCTTTAATTTTCACAGGCTTAACCACTGACGGTTTTAGCTTAAGCCAACTTGTCCATTCCATTGATGGAATTACACAAGCGACACCATTAGACAGTGCAAAAATCTTCTATAACTTACATCAAGGCGATGAAAGCGTATTCCATGATTTTGTAAAATTACCGATTTTATTACAAAACGGGACTGATTTTGCTGAAGGTTGGTGGCAGGTTAATTTCGCCTTTATGCTTGGTGGGATTGTATTAATCTTAAAGAAAAAAATTCACTGGCAAATTCCCGTTTCAATGCTCGTGACCTTTGCGACCTTAGCAACAATCACTGCGATGTCAGGTCATCATCATTTAAGTATGATAAGCCAGCTCTTTAGCGGTGCCATGATGTTTGGCGCGTTCTTTATTGCTACTGACCCTGTCACAGCCTCTATTACGCCTCGTGGTAAGCTTGTATTTGGTACTTTGATTGGATTATTGGTTTACCTCATTCGCTACTTTGGAAACTATCCTGACGGCGTGGCATTTGCGGTTTTATTAAGTAATATTTGTGTGCCACTTATCGACTACTACACCCGTCCTCGTGTAGCTGGACACTTTGCAAAAGGGAGAAAATAATGGGTATTTTTAAAGTCACCTCTCGTTTTGGTTTGTTATTAGGTTTTATTGCGCTTGTATGTACCGCTGTTTCTGCAGGCATTTATATGCTGACAAAAGATAAAATTGATGAAGCCATGGCTGAACACCAAAAAGCGTTATTACTCCAAGTCATCCCTCAAGATTATTTTAATAATAATTTGCTTGAAAGCCTAGAAACGCCTGAGCAAGATAAACTCAAAGGGATTCAAAAAGTCTATTTTGCGATCAAAGATCATGTGCTAGCTGCCTATGCTTATGAAACAACCGCACCAGATGGCTATTCAGGGAATATCCGTTTATTAGTGGGTATCACTCCAAAAGGTGAAGTTTTAGGTGTGCGTGTCATCGAACATCATGAAACGCCAGGATTGGGCGATAAAATCGAACTTCGCATTTCCGATTGGATTTTAAGTTTTACGAACCAAGTTATCGTACCCGAAAGCCTAAAAGATTGGGCGGTCAAAAAAGATGGCGGTAAATTTGATCAATTTTCTGGCGCAACGATTACGCCACGCGCGATTGTGAATCAAGTAAAACGATCTGCTCTCGTGATGCTTGAAAATGAGGCATTACTCAACGAGATGGCAAAAAAATACGCGCAATAGGATATTTATTATGACTGATTTAACCGAAAAAACGACCGCACTTGATGAGCAAAGTGCGGTTGAAAATTCAGAAGAAATAACGCAAACGCCTTCTGTTTGGAAAGAAATCTTTATTCAGGGCGTATGGGAAAACAACTCAACCCTCGTGCAATTATTGGGGCTTTGTCCGCTCTTGGCTGTTTCAAGTACGGCAACAAATGCCTTAGGTTTAGGGCTTGCAACCATGTTGGTTTTAACCTGTACCAATACAGTTGTTTCGCTTTTTCGTAAGCAAATTCCTCATGATATTCGTATTCCAATTTATGTGATGATTATTGCCACCACCGTAACCGTGGTGCAATTATTGATGAATGCTTATACCTATACGCTCTATCAAGCCCTCGGGATTTTTATTCCTTTAATCGTGACCAACTGTATCGTCATCGGTCGAGCAGAAGCCTTTGCCTCTAAAAATAGCGTTGCACATGCTGCCTGGGATGGTTTTTCAATGGGATTAGGCATGGCATTAAGTATCACTGTATTAGGTGCGTTACGTGAAATCTTAGGTCAAGGTACCCTTTTTGAGGGCATTGAAAATTTATTTGGCCAAGGTGCGAAATTCCTTACATTACATATTTACCAAACGGATAGTAGCTTTTTACTCTTTATTCTTCCGCCAGGTGCATTTATTGGATTAGGCATCCTATTGGCGATTAAAAACCGAATTGATATGAAAAAATGAACCAAGCTAAACGAATTGAAATTCTCACTCGACTTCGGGAGCAAAACCCGCATCCCACCACGGAATTAGAGTATAATTCGCCTTTCGAATTACTCATCGCCGTGATCTTATCGGCCCAAGCCACCGATAAAGGTGTCAATAAAGCGACGGCAAAATTATTCCCTGTGGCAAATACACCACAAGCTATTTTAGATCTTGGCTTAGAGGGTTTAAAAGAATACATTAAAACCATCGGGCTTTATAATAGCAAAGCAGAAAATATCATTAAAACCTGCCGTGATTTAGTTGAAAAACACAACGGCGAAGTACCTGAAAGCCGTGAAGCCTTAGAAGCCCTTGCGGGGGTCGGCAGAAAAACGGCGAATGTGGTATTAAATACCGCTTTTGGCCACCCGACTATTGCAGTGGACACCCATATTTTTCGCGTATGCAACCGCACAAATTTCGCCCCTGGCAAAGATGTGGTAAAAGTGGAAGAAAAACTACTCAAAGTTGTACCAAAAGAATTTAAAGTGGATGTGCATCACTGGCTTATTTTGCATGGGCGTTATACTTGTACTGCGCGCAAACCTCGTTGCGGTGCTTGCATTATTGAAGATCTCTGCGAATACAAAGAAAAAACAGAATATTAAACGAATAAAATCAAACGGAATACATTATGACAACAAACAATCAATCTCGCCAAACGTGGTCTAGCCGACTAACTTATGTGCTCACCGTTGCCGGTGCGACAGTCGGCTTTGGGGCAACATGGCGCTTTCCTTATTTAGTGGGTGAAAATGGCGGTGGTGCCTACGTACTTCTCTTTTGTATTGCGATGATTGTGATTGGTATCCCGATGATTTTAGTGGAAAACGTCATCGGTCGCCGTTTGCGTGTGAATTCCATTGATGCCTTTGGCGACAAAATCCAAGATAAAGGTAAAAACATCTCCAAATATTGGAAAATTATCGGTTATATGGGGCTTCTCGGCGCATTTGGTATCATGGCCTATTATATGGTGCTTGGTGGTTGGGTGATGTCTTATATCATTAGTCTGATAAATAACACCCTTGATATTAGCGCCCCAATTACAAAAGAAGTGGCCAAAGATTTCTACGATTTACACATCAGCAACAGCCCATGGGAAATCATGCTTTACACCTTCCTGTTCGTGGCGGTGAATTACATTATTTTAGCGAAAGGTATCATTGGTGGGATTGAACGTTCCGTTAAATACTTAATGCCATTACTCTTTATCTTCCTAATTGGTATGGTGATTCGTAACCTCACCTTACCTGGCGCAATGGAAGGGGTGACTTTCTACTTAAAACCAGATTTCAGTAAAATCACACCTAAATTATTCATCTTCGTATTAGGGCAAGTGTTCTTCGCATTAAGCCTTGGTTTCGGTGTATTGATTACTCTCTCCAGCTATTTAAACAAGGAAGAAAACCTTATTCACACAGCCGTTATTACAGGCTTCACTAACACCATCATTGCTGTGTTATGTGGTTTTATGATCTTCCCATCATTATTCACATTCGGCATTGAACCTAACGCTGGCCCAACCTTGGTTTTCCAAAGTTTACCAATTGTATTCTCACATTTATGGGCGGGTAAATTCTTTGCTATCGTGTTCTTCAGTTTATTGCTTATTGCGGCATTAACCACATCAATCACGATTTACGAAGTCATCATCACCGCATTACAAGAAAAACTCAGAATGCGCCGTGGTAAAGCGATTTTTGTTACCTTAATGGGGATTTTCTTATTAGGTAACGTACCATCTATCTTAGGTGACAGCCTTTGGAAAGATTTCACCATTTTCGGTAAAAGCATTTTCGATGCCTTCGATTTCGTCAGCGGAAATATCCTATTCATGCTGACCGCACTTGGTTGTGCCATTTTCGTTGGTTTCGTGTTAAAAGATGATGCAAAAAAAGAGCTATCACCAACCCCCAATTCACGCTTCACCACAATTTGGTTTAACTATGTCAAATTTGTAGTTCCTGTTATTATTTTGGTCATTTTTATTAGTAATTTGATATAGCCTAATTAAAAAAGCAGCGCTAAAGCGTTGCTTTTTTTATCCATAAAAACAAATCATCTCACTGCTAAATGATTGTTTGTAGAGAAGAAAAATTTTCGATAAAATACTAACTATTGATTGAATTATTACTTTACTAAGGATAAATTTTATGCAGACGACACGACACGACACGACACGACACGACACGACCAAGATTGTCGATGAAAATCACGTATTACAACAAGCATTTTTAAATGAATTAGATGAAAAACTTTGGTCATCTGCCGATAAACTGCGCCAGCAGCTTGATGCCGCCAATTACAAACACATCGTACTCGGCTTAATTTTCCTTAAATACATCTCCGACAGCTTCACTCATCAGCAAGAAAAAATTCAGGCAGAGCTTAGCGACCCTGAGAATCCACTCTATCTTGATCGCACTTTCTACGATACGGACGAAGAATATCAAGAAGCCTTAACCATCGAACTGGAAAACCGCGACTACTACACCGCCGACAATGTGTTCTGGGTGCCGCAGCAAGCCCGTTGGGACGAGATTAAAGCCGTTTCCATCTTAAACATCGGCGCAGAGCTGCCTTGGGGAGGGAAATTTTCCGGCGTAGCCAAACTGATTGACGATGCCTTCGATGCCATTGAGAAAGACAACGAAAAACTCAAAGGCGTACTCCAACGCATCAGCGGCTATGCCGTAAACGAAGACACCCTGCGCGGGCTGATTATCCTCTTCTCCGATACCAACTTTACTCGCCCGACTTACAACGGCGAGCCCGTACATTTAGGCGCAAAAGACATACTCGGCCACGTTTACGAATACTTCCTCGGTCGCTTTGCCCAAGCAGAAGGCAAACGCGGCGGCCAATATTTCACACCGAAATCCATCGTTTCCCTGATTGTCGAAATACTCGAGCCCTACTCCGGCCGCGTGTATGACCCAGCCATGGGCAGCGGCGGCTTTTTCGTGCAAACCGAACGCTTTATCACCGCCCATCAAGGCAACATCAACAACGTGTCCATCTACGGGCAAGAATTCAACCCCACCACATGGAAACTCGCCGCCATGAATATGGCCATCCGCGGCATTGATTACGACTTCGGCAAACACAACGCCGACAGCTTCACGCAGCCGCAACACATCGACAAAAAGATGGATTTCATCATGGCAAACCCGCCATTCAACATCAGCGATTGGTGGAGCGAATCCCTTGCCGATGACCCACGTTGGGCATATGGCACGCCGCCCAAAGGCAACGCCAACTTCGCTTGGCTGCAACACATGATTTACCACCTCTCGCCAAACGGCAAAATGGCATTATTGCTTGCCAACGGCTCCATGAGCAGCCAAACCAACAACGAAGGCGAAATCCGCAAAGCCATCATCAATGCCGACTTGGTCGAATGTATGGTTGCCCTGCCCGGCCAGCTCTTCACCAACACCCAAATCCCCGCCTGTATTTGGTTTTTAAACCGCAACAAAAAGCGCAAAGGCGAAGTGTTATTTATCGACGCCCGCCAAATCGGCTATATGAAAGACCGCGTATTGCGCGATTTCACCTCTGACGACATCGCCAAAATTGCCAACACCCTCCACGCTTGGCAAAAATCAGACGGCTATGAAGACCAAGCCGCTTTCTGCAAATCTGCGACTTTAGAAGAGATTGCAAATAACGACTTCGTCCTCACACCGGGACGCTATGTCGGCACCGCAGAACAAGAAGACGACGGCGTGCCATTTGCAGAAAAAATGCAAAATCTGACCGCTCTTTTGAAGGAACAATTTGCGAAAAGTGCGGAATTGGAAGCAGAGATTAAGAAGAATTTAGGGGGATTGGGGTATGAATAACATTGAATTTGGATCTTTATTTTTAGAACCATTAAGAAATGGTGTTACTAAACCAAAGAGGGTTCGTGGTTCAGGTTATAAAATGGTAAACATGGGAGAAATTTTTTCCCTGAGTTTCATACAAAATCAAACAATGGATAGAGTTCCATTAACAGATAAAGAGAAAGCGGCAACACTACTACAAAATAATGATCTGCTTTTTGCTAGACAATCATTAGTAAGAGATGGGGCTGGAAAATGTTCTATATTCTTAAATGATAATGAACCTGTATGCTTTGAATCCCATATTATTAGAGTAAGACTAAATCAGGAAGTATGTTATCCGATGTTTTATTACTATTTTTTTGGTAGTAGATTAGGTAAAAACACGATGGATAAAATAATAGAACAAGGTGCTGGAGCTGCAGGAATTAGAGGGAGTGATTTAGCTAAATTAGAAGTTCCCTATATTGAATATAGCAAACAAAAAGAAATAGCTGATTCGTTATATTCTTTTGACCAAAAAATCCAACTCAACACCCAAATCAACCAAACCTTAGAACAAATCGCCCAATCCCTGTTTAAAAGCTGGTTTGTCGATTTCGACCCCGTGCGTGCCAAAGTCCAAGCCCTTTCAGACGGCATGAGCCTTGAACAAGCCGAACTGGCAGCCATGCAGGCAATCAGCGGAAAAACACCCGAAGAATTGACCGCACTTTCACAAACACAGCCTGACCGCTACGCCGAATTAGCCGAAACCGCCAAAGCGTTTCCGTGTGAAATGGTGGAGGTTGACGGGGTTGAAGTGCCGAAGGGGTGGAAACAAACAACACTTTCAGAAATTTGTGAAATGCAAAATGGTTATGCATTTAAAAGTTCAGAATGGACTGATAGTGGAATTCCCGTAATCAAAATCGGTTCTATACAATCCAAAATTCTGACCGTTGAAGGAAATGGTTTCGTTTCAGAGGATAACTTATCTTTGCGTTCTAACTTTGTTTTAAATGATGGAGATATTGCCATTGGACTAACTGGTGCTTATGTTGGAAAAGTAGGAAGAATGCCAGCAAATAAAAAGGCTATGTTGAATCAACGTGTAGCTAAATTTCTGGCTAAGCGAATAAATGAATCTGAAACATTTTATAGCTTTATATATATGAATGTAATTCAAGAGGAATTCAAAAACTTTGTTGACTTTACTGCACAAGGTTCTGCACAACCAAACATTAGCACTAAAGATATTTTAAAATATCCACTATTGCTCGCAAATACTGAAGTGCATTTAGCTTTTGAAAAATTGTTAAAGAAAACTCTAGATAAGTCTATATTTAATAGCTACCAAAATGATATCTTATCTAATTCCAGAGATCTATTACTAC
>OKIH01000086.1_pt1 | contig 22726 bp, 37 predicted proteins | sample 1611011 | NCBI WGS metagenome assembly OKIH01 (sample SAMN04436704, study PRJEB24849) | human gut metagenome | biome: human gut; feature: NICU; material: stool | host: Homo sapiens | place: USA: Saint Louis, MO | collected 2010-07-28
AATTGCACATAAGCCACTGCTTTTAACTGTTCAGCTAATGTTGAAAGAGCCGCTGTACAGCTTGCCGTTTTGTCAAACTCTGGACAGATTAAAATTTTGGCATCCGCACCGTATAAATTGAAACCGTCACGCACCAATTCCAAGCCTTTGCGTTTGCCAGTAGCAGCGTCAATACCGCCTTTGATGTCCGCTTCGGTCACTTTTTCAGGATCAGCATAAGCGTAAGTCGCTTTTAACCCTTCGTGGCGTGTAGTAAAGGTAATTTCACCTGTTTGCAAGTTTACGCTGTAATCAGTGCCTTCTTGCAAGGTTTGGCTAGATGATTGAATGCTGATGTTCAATAAGCCTGCTTTCGCTGTTTTTGCCATTAAGGTGGAGCTGTCTTGCGTTAAGACTTCGTCTGTAATGTCAGTTTTGTGTTTTTTCGGATCTAACACATTGACCACATACACCTTACCTGCGGCATAGCGAGCCAATACATCAAAGGCATCAGGCAGAGTAAAGCCTTGGTTTAAAATCACACCAAATTGAGCAAAATCTTTGGTGGTTTGGCACACGGTCAATTCATTGGCTGCGCCGATAGGTGCAGTCCCTACGATGCCAATAATTGCACCGTCCACCGTTTCCACCGCGACAGAACCGCCTGCCACGCGTGTTGTTTTCGTTCCGTGATGAAACGCCATAATGTTCTCCTTATGGTTCTTTGCGGCGGTAACGTGCCGCGGTAAATTTTGGTAAATTTTTCGGCTGGTGTGCTTCCACCTGCCACGTTTCGGTTTGAATAATTAGTTGGTATTGCCACAGCCCATTGTCTTCGCCTGCAAACTCTTCGCTAATCAAATGACAAGCGGTGCAATTGGTCGGCTTAAATCCCACAATCGCCAGCCGTAACTGGTCGAGCATTTCCAACGCCCCTGTATCATCGTGCTGACTGCGGGCAATCACCGTGAGGGCAATCAGCACTTTGCGGCGTTGTTGGATAATGTCGGTGCTATCAAGGCTTTCAAATTTTGACCCAGCATACTGCACCAACACCGCACCGAATGGGTCGAGCAGGTTATAGTGTTCAAGGTCATCAGGGAACAGTTCGATGCTGAAACTCGTGGTCTTCTGTTCTATATGGTCTCTGATGCTTTGCAAAATGGGTAAAGTGGCACTCATAGATGCGCTCCTTAATAGCCCGACAAATCCAATTTCTGTGGCGCACGGGCTTTAAACTTTAAAGCGGACGGCAAGTTGTCATCTTCTGCCATTCCGACTTCCAGCAAGCCCAAATGCAATTTGCCATCGGCAATACGTTCTAAATCTTTTAATGCTTGGGCGTGCGCGTCTTTCACATTGGGCGGAAAGCCTTTGCCATCGGGACGGCGTGAATAAAGCCAGTAGCGAGCCAGTTGTAGGCAAATGTTACGCACTAAGGTCGGCACTTGATTTAACGGCAACTGATAACGCGAGCGAAGATAACCGTCCACGGTTTCAGTGGCGTATTCGCACGCTTTGGCAATCACAGCTTGGTTGGCTTCTGTTGCTCTGCTGTTATCCGTTGAAAGTTGTCTTAACGTGACTTCGTCCATCACGTCCGTTAAATCTTGTGCCTGAATGTACATTATTCTTTGCCTTCGCCTTTGTCGTTTTTATTCGCTTTTTCCGCTTCTTTACGGGCTTTTTCTTCCGCTGCTAAACGAGCTTTTTCAGCTTCTGCTTCCGCCTGCTTGCGTTTTTCGTCTTCGGCTTCGTCTAATTGCACATAAAGCGAAATGCGAGCGGCTTCTTCGTCAGTCAGTTCGAGCTTATCGCCTTGCTCATAGCGTTGATTGTTGTGGTAAATCGCCATGGTGCTGATGACGGCGTAGAGTTTGGTTTTGTCCATTAGTTTTCTCCTAGTGAAACGGTGTTACAAATCTCCCCTACCCCCTCTTTACTCAAGAGGGGGATTTTTTGAGGTTATAAGCAACCTTTGATTAAGTAGCCTGCCGATGCACCGAGTAAGTGCGGTTTGTGAATGTCGGTGGTGCGGATCACTTCGAGCTTGCCACCGTTTTCTTTGTAGGTGTCCACAAATAAGCCACCTTGACGGCGGACGGTGTAGCCGTAAGACGGTTCATACACCGTACCTTTGCGTTCGGTTGAACGTGGTGCAACGTAAGCAAGTACAATAGCGTCCGACCAGATGTCTTTAAGCTGATTACTTTCTTCGTAAACGGCTTCGCCGATTTTCACGGTGTCGATACCAATCAATTTGGCGAACACTTCAGGCGTTACAATCGCCACTTGTGAATACTTGAGTTTTTCAATGACAGCTGGGTGTTCTTTCAACGCCGCCCACACATCGCCTGCAATCACGCATACATTCGGCTTGCGACCAATCGCACGCTTCACGGCACGAATGCCCGTGTCGAACATCGCAAAGATGTCTGCTTGTTTGCTGGTGATTTTTGATGTACCGCTTAACGTGACTTTGTTGCCACTGTCGTATTTGCTTTCATCAAGCGCGAGCGTTGCCACTTCTTTTTCACGACCGAGTGCAATCACATCTTGGGTGGTGTTTAAGGCGAATTGACGGAGCGAGAAAATCGCTTCGTTTTCTTCGCGGTAGTCGATGGCGTATTCCACATCGTGCTCTTCCAACGCCACGTCGATTGCCGTGATGTCTTCAGGATCTAAACGATTTGACGTGCCGCGTAAGTTACGCACCGTACTTGGTAAGCGGAATGCAAGGCGACCGAATTTCGGAATTTTGCCCGCTTCTTTGTCGATTTCGACGGTCGGCATTAACACTTCGCCGATGAGTTCTAAATTGTGATAGCCCTGTGCCAATTTGGTTAAAACAGGATCTTGCACACGGAGTGCTGCGAGATTGTGAGCAGTCATAAATTTCCCTTCTATTGATAAATTGCGTTAAAGGCGGCGGTGTAGCTCACGCCGTGTTCTTTGGCATACGCCATAATTTTTTGGTCAGCTTCGATGCTGGCTGGGTTTGTGCCTTCGGCATATTCCACCGTGCCGTCTTGCGGAGCTGCCACTTTGTCTTTGGTGGCGACTTCACCGAAGTTCACCACTTGTGGCTGAGCATCCAAAAAGGCTTTGAGTTTGCTGTGTAGGTTTTCGCCTTCGCTAAATTCAACTACACCACCTTGCATTGTGGTGGAAGCATAGTTCAATAAATCTACCGCTTGCTGTTTAGCAATCGGGGCAAGTTTGCCCGCTTTCACTAAACCTTCAGCAAAGTCGGCATTTTCGGCTTTGGCTTGGTTGAGCGCGGTTTCAGCTTTTTCGGCTTTCAATTTTTCGTTTTCTGCCTTGAGCTGTTCAATTTCTTCAGGTGTCATTTCAAGTTCTCCTTCGGTTGATTGAGCTGGGTCTGAAGTTGGGTTATTCGGTTCATTAAAATTCGGCACAGGAAAACCTGCTTCATCTTGTTGATACCGTTTCAAATCATTGCGGATAGATTCTTCTACCACGCTATTGACTAAATAATCAGGCAATGCTTTGTCGGCTTCATCTTGTCCGTGTTTGCCAATCAGCCATTCACGCAAACGTCGCCACAAACCTGCTTCCGCCCAGTCGGAAAAATCCACTACGCCTTGTTCGTTTTCGGCAAATTCAGGGTTACGCAAGCCTTTTACGGCGGGTGGCATTGCCCCTAAGAAACCGACGTGGCGTAAGTACAAACTGCCCGGGCAAGGATTGTTTGGGCTATCGGCAAGATAGAACGAAGACGACACTTTCTTAAATCGTCCTTTTTCCACCATTTCGGCAAATTCAGGATCCACTTGGTCGAACTCGGCTTTGAGTACATCACCGTCCAACTCAAGGCGTTTTACCCAGCCATAGGCAGGTGCATTGTGTTTTGGGTGTCCAACTACCGCGGGGGATTCGTGAAAGTTTACGTCGTAGGCATTGACGGCTTGTTGCAAATCATCGATGGTAATTTCCACTTCTACGCCATTTGCATCTAGTCGTTTGCCGGCTTTGAAAATTTCAATAAAGGTCATTTTGTTCTCCTTGTTTGCACACATCATAGAAAAAATGACCGCTTGTAGCTTTTAAACTGGTTTAAGGATTGAAAAAGAGAATTTGAAATGGGAAGAAGGAGAAAAGGCGTGTTTTTGCGTGTTTACGGGTGTTTATAAACACGCCCAAGGGATTTCGAGCAATCATTTATCGAATCCAATTTAAAACGCCACAGAGGGCGTTTTATGCGTTATTTTTGAGTTTTAGACAAAGTGACTAACTTTGGTCGATTTGGCGTTGCAAAAGAGCGGTCGCTTTTCGCAAGAGTTTTTGCTCGTCTTGTTCGCTTACGCCTAACCACGGACGTTTAGGAATGGTGACTTTACCCCCACGCCCCGCCTTACCGCCGAATTGGTGCAAACGGGCATATTTAGCATCTGAACCAAACTCGACATTTTGGTCGTTATAGTTATAGGCGGTTTTCTCCGACAAATAACCGTCTTGACGCAGGATTTTGGTGGTCTTGCCTTTCTTTTGTTTGCAAGCCAAGGTTTTTGGCGAAAGCGACTGCCAGTTATTGCCTTCAGGATCAACTTCCTGCTTAAACCGTTCCGCATGGATTTTCTTCAAGGTTTCGCCCAGCACGCCATAGAGCTTGCGAGGGTGTTGCAGTTGTTGGGCAATACTGTGGAGTTTTGCGGCTGCTTGGATGTCGTTGAGGGTGATTTTGATCATAACATTTGCCTTTTAAAAAAGAGTGGCGTATAGTCATTTTAACGGTGGGGGTTTCCTACTGGAAAGGTTGTGCTGTCAAAGGCTCATTATCCTGTTCGAATCAGGCAAACCACCGTTATAATTTCCCCCACAACACTTCATATTTGTGCATTCCTGACTTATCTGTAAATACACTCGCCGTTCTGACCAAATTGACTCTATGAGGTAGCTTTTTCTTACTTAATTCATCTTTCAGTTTGATTTCATAGTCCATTTTTACCGCAACTTTGCCTTGCTCGGTTTCATAGATAAAAAGCAAGGTGGGTAATTTCTGATCACGTTCCAACAAAATCGCCTTTGGATTTCTCAACTTCTCTGGCAACTGCTCCCAAAACTCAATCGGCAGGTTAATACCTTTGGCTTGTTTGGTATCACGCAGGGCGTGCAGTACATCTTCATCACGCACGGCAATCACGGCAGATTGCGGTGCTTTTTCAAGTGCTGTCAATTTATCAATCACTTTGGCTGGGATTATGCCCACGTTTTTCATTTGTCCACGTGCCATTTTTTCGGTGGCAACGGTATCTACCATCGACTTCATCGCGCCGTTTAACATCATCACGGCACGCGGATTTTGTAACACGTTTTCAATCAGTAGGCTGGCAAGTTTTGGCTCGGCATTGACGAACTTATTGAACAACAGCTGATCCACGTCCGCATTTCTCCCTGCAGTCAAGCGGTCAAAATTATGCGGTTGAAATCCTACATCATAGCCTTTCGGCACTCGCACCATTCTTGGATTACCTGAACGTGTGCCGACCAATTTTTCCTGCCATTCGATTTCAGGCGATTGGCTGATGCTTTTGCCCATTTCTTTCAAGTCATCTTCATCGTGGGCGGTGACAGTGCAGTGGCAACCATACGCCTTGATTGGGTAGTAATAACGCCAAAATGGATCGCTTGCCGGTAAAATTGTGCCGTCCAAGTCAATATGCTCTTGGCGTGGGTGGCTGTTGTCGTGGTGATGATATTCCCAATAGGGCATGACATCGGCTAAATCCAAATGCTGTTGCAGCCGTCCGCGATTGTAGGCGGCGTACACGTTGGTGTCGTAGATGATACGGCTTCGCCAGTTTCTACCACCTTTGTAGTCCCAGCCTGTGTGAGCCACGATTTCATCAAAACGCTTGCGGAAGCCTTCCAGCGTTTCGCCGTTGTTGATGGCTTCATCTACCGCTTCACGAAAGGCGAGCAGCACTTCATTGCGGTTGGCTCCTGCCACCATAAAGAAGTAGTCGTGTTCATCGCCTAATACGTCAAGGTAGCTGTTGGTCGGTAGATTGAGCTTTTTCTCAAAGTATTTGACTTGATTTTCAAAGGTGAATTTCATTGGTAAATCTCCCCTAGCCCCTCTTTACTAAAGAGTGGGACTTTGCACGCTCATCTTCTACAGATTGTCGCCCTGCAAATTGTGCCGCCGTTGAACCCCACGCCAGCAGTTCGCCATATTCCGCAAAACTTAATTCAGGAATAAGGCTATCCAGCTGATTGCGGAAATCTTCAAGGCTTTCGGCTTGCCCTAATTGGTCGCGAATGCTTTGTAGCCAATGTTCAACGTGGGCTTCGCCCTCTACTTCTAACTGTTCGCCGATGGTCTCAATCACGCTTTTCGGGATAGGTTCGGCAAAGTCGGCAGTGTTGGCAGATTTTTCCGCTTTTTCGACCGCTTGCATAATGATGTCACCATCTTCAAAACCATAAGTGCGGTGGATATATTGCTCGGTAAAGCTCACGCCGATTTCAGTCAAAATCTTGTCACGTTCCGCCTGCAGTTTGTCAATGCTTTCTTGCTCGAATAGCTCGAAGGTTGGCAAGGTTTCTACGTTGAAATTCAGCTCACAAATCCACGCCAGCAACTGATTGAACACGCCTTCCACAAGGCTGGCATCGTCGTTGCGAATATCACGCGTCACTTCTAGCCCTGCGGTGGCACTGGCTCGGTTAGCTTCCGCTTCGGTGGTTTGGTTTTGCCCTAAAATCGCAATGGCGATTTCCGATTTGCAATACTTGATAAAGTTATCAAAGGCTTCTGATGAGCCACTTTTATCAGCACCTTCCACTAAGCCTATAGAGCTATCATCAGGAATTGCGGCAACAGCAGTGCCAAGCATTGCTTCCATACTATCGAGCAAATCCTCCACTTCGTGAATTTGCGCTTGTCGCGGATGTTTCCCCACTAGCCAAGGCGAGCCGTATTTTTCGGTAAATTCCAACCAATACTTAAAGCCTGCTTTTTTAAAGGTCGCCGCCCAAAAGCAGAGCGAGAGATCGCCCAAGCCATACGGGTTGATGTAGGTCGCATTTTGTGTGGCAAGCAATATTCGATAAGGCGGCAGTTCTTCGCCGTTGATGTTCTCTTTGGTACGAAGTTTAAGCTGGTTTTCTTCATCGAAGACGAACCACTCTTGCGGTTTGCCGACAATGGCAACAGGCAACAACAAGCCGTCTTTGCTTTCCCACATCACTTCCAATGCCTGATAACCAAACAACGTGGCATCTAAAATTTGGCTGATAATATGCGACATCGGCAAGCGGTCGAAAAGTGCGGTTAAAATCTCATCCGTTTTTTCATTGCCTGTTGGGGTAATGCGCCATTCTAGCCCTTTGATTGCCGCTTTTCTGCGGCGAACACAGCCGCCTACGTGGCTGTCGGATAGGATTTCACGGTAAGCCGAAATATCCTTGCCCATTTTCTTTAGCACAGGATCAGGGTTCGGCAGGTAGTGCATAAACGCCCAATAGTCAATGGCGTTAGCACGGCTGGCGATGACGCGGATTAGGTCTTGTTTTTTTGGTGTCATTGGCTTTCCTTATTTTTCATAATCCACAAAGGCGGCAAGCAATAAAAATACCCACCAAAACGGTTTGTCGTAAAAAATCAGCACAGCGGCAGAAATGGTTAAAGTTACAAATGCGATCATGGTTAATATCCTTGCGTTAATTTTCGGCTGGCTCTTGGTTTGCGACTGTGGGCTTTCACAGGCAACTGCACCAACTGACGGCTAGCATAATGAGCAAGCAATAAAGAAATTGCGGTATCGCCGTGGCGTTTGTTTTTGCCGTCTGCACTTTTGGTTCGTTTATCGGGAATGCGTGGCACGCCTTTCACCACTTGGAACGAACGCAAATCGGCAAGAATATCGGCATCTTTGGGAATGCTGTCGAGTTCGCCATCTTCGAGCGCGGCTTTAAATGGGGCGGTGTGTTCGCGATACCATTTTTCCGATAACTGCACGCAATCCACCAATGAACCAAATGCATCGCGAGCGGCTTCGGCTAAATAGCCTCCGTTCCCACGCGCATCAAAAGCTGCACCGGCGAAGCGTGGCAAATGCTTGAGAATAAACAGCACAATTTGTTCTTGTTGCTTGTAAGGCATATTGCCTAGCTCCACAATCAACCGAACGCTTTTGGTTAAGTTTTGCTGTTGTGCTAACACCACAAAGGACGTCATATCGCCACTGCGGGCAAAGTCTTCGCCTAAAAAATGTAATTGCGTTTCATCTAAGGTTTGCAAAATCGGGGCAAGCGTAGTTTCACACCAATCCTGCATTTCCTGATAGCGTGTCGGTTCAGGCACAAGGCTAAAGCCATCTTTTGCCGTCATTCGGATTACGGGCGTGCTTTCGCTCATTTGGCGTTCAATCAACGCACGTGAGAGCCATAAGCCTGTACCGTTTTTCGGCACGCAATAGTATTCTTCTTCCGCATCTTCTTTGGTTGCCGTGTCATTGAGTAGGTTTTCTTTCCATTCCGCTTCTTTTTCGGGTGTCCATTCTTGCTTGCTGACTTGGCAAATACGTTGGTATAGCCCTTCAGCACAGGCATCATCAAGGGTAATCGTATGCACTGAGTAACGTTTTCTGCCTGCCCGACTGTCTAAGATCAACTCATTGAAAAGGTTGTCTGCCCCGTTATGGGTGGAAATCAACCGCACTTTTGCTCCCCACATTGTCAGCGCAAGCGCGGCTTTTAATACTTCCGCAAGGTATTCGTGGAAGGCCGCTTCATCAATCACCACCACGCCTTGCATACCACGCAAGTTTTTCGGGTTGCTGGAAAGGGCTTTCACTTTGAAGCCTGATGCAAAATAGATCACATAAGTCAGAATGTCCTTATCTTCATCTTGCAACACTTCTTCTTGAATTTCGCCTGCTGCATAGTTAAACGCCCTTGCCCACATTGCCACCGCGTCAATAAATTCGCGTGCCATTTCCTTGTTTGACCCAATGTAGAACACATCAGAGCCTCCATCTTTTTTAGCAAGGCTGGCAATCAAAGCATCATCAGCCGCTTCAGCCCACGTCAAACCTGTTCGGCGAGATTTTTCAGCGATTTTGAGCTGGGATTTATCGGCTATCCAACGCTTTTGATAGCCCAGCAGTAGCTCGTTTGGGTCAAAGGGAATGAGATCTTTCACTATGCAATACCTAAAATTTGCTGTTTGATTTTGTCTGCGGTTTCTGCTGACAAGCCAGCCTGAATTACGATTTTTTCCGTTTCTTCAGCGGCAAGTTCCGCACGCCGTTTCACATCAGCTTGATAGACTTTGAGCTTAGTACTTGCTTGAATGAGTGATGCCACATTTTTGCCTGCAAAACTTAGGGCTTGGAATTTCTCCATCGGGGTCATCTCATCATCTTTGGCTTCTTCAATATCGACCAAGGCATCAAATAAAGACGACTGCAACATCCCCATCAAGGCTTCACTGCGTTTATCTTCCTTATCTTCTGCGCCTTCAGCGATAATACGTGCGGCTTCGGTACTATCTTTGATTGCCTTAAAGCGGCGTTCAATTTTTTGCCCATAACGATGAATTGCCGACTTGCTGATTTGATAGCCTTTTTCACGCAGGAGGTTTTCCAGTTCCACATAGCCTGAAAAACCGTTCTCGGTTAAGGCACGCTCCAGCCAACGGCGGACATCTTCGGGCAATTTTTCGATACTTGAACGGGGAGCCATACTCTTTTTTCCTCTCTTGTTCGCTCAAGGCTGCCCTTACGCCCAATACTTTTCAGGGCGCGCAATCCCTGCTTGGCAGTCGATGGTGTATTCCACAATGTCCACGCCTAGGCGGTTAATATCGGCAAACCACACGCCGTGCGGTTGTTTGGTCAGTTCCACCAGTTTGCGGTCGGAAAGATATTCCAACTGCTGACGGATTTCGTGCGGCGTGACATTTGGGTAAATGCCTGCCATCACATCACGCAAAAATTGTTCGCTGGTGGTGTATGGCATCGCTTTGTGTAAAGTATTGAGCAAGTGCCAACGCATACCTTCTCGGCGGGCTTTTTCCATCATTTTGCACTCTCCATTTTGTATAAATCACTTAAGGTTTTATGTAGGGCATCCATTTTGGCTTCCAGCACTGTTTGTCCGCGAATGTAGTCATCTCGCAACACATAAACGAGCGGCAGACTTGATTGCATCTGATTGAATTGCTTTTCCAATTCTTCCACTTTATCGTTCACTTTGAGCTGGTTTTGGTGGCGTTCCGATAGTGAGTTTTGGAACTGCGATACTAAAATCTTGGCAAAGCCAAAACAGCAACCAAGAAACGACAACAACAACCCGACCAAATGCCAAAATTCCACGTTAATGGTCATCGTTCGTCTCCTTGCAAATCTCCCGATAGGTCGCGTTATGCACCGCAATTTGACGGAGCGTTTCAGTGGTATCTTGGCGACTGGCTTTGATTATGCCAAAGCCCGAACAGCTGGGGTTAATCACGGAGATCGCCTTGTTGTTGCAGGCGGTCAATAAGCCCATTGCGATCAGAAGTGCGGTTGTTTTCTTCATTCTTTTTTCTCGTTTCAAAATGTTTCACTTGAGTTTGAGCTACTACTTTTTCCTGTTGCAGTTGCTTGTTTTGCTTAAACAAGCGGTCGATTTCCTGTTGAGCTTTGCGAATTTTGTAACAGGCAATCGCACCGCTGACCAAAACCACCGCAACCCCACCTAAAATTAAGTAAAGCATCATTCTTCACGCCCCCGATTATTTAACGCATTGGCAAAGCCTTTGGTTGCTACGCCACCACCACAGAATAGGGCGAAGGTGGTAAAGAGTTCGCCTACATAGGCACGGTCTAACCACACGGCATAAACCAAAATGCCAGCCATCAATAAAGCCCCGAAAAACTGGATAAAGGCGGTGGTAGAAAGGCGACCGTTGTCATTGGTAATCAATTCTTTGAGTGCCATTAGTAACCCCAGCGTAAGTAAAACCATTGAGCGACCGTGCGACCTTTATTGATTGCACGGCTAATTTTGGCGTTATTGCTTAGTTTTTTCATTTTGTTCTCCGTATTCTTCAAATCTCCCCCAGCCTCTCTTTTCTAAAGAGGGGGGCTATTTTTTTCCGTTTTACTATTCCCCTCTTTTGTAAAGAGGGGTTAGGGGAGATTTATTTAAATAAATGCTCAACATTCACGACTTCTTCACTATCCAGCCAACTCCACACATCAAAGCACGGGCAGTCTTTAATCCATTCGTTTGGCGTGATTGTGCCGTCGCCATTGAGGTCGGGGCTTAAATCACGATGTCCACAAATGCGAACGCTGGGATATTTCGCTTCAAGCTCACGCAGTAAACGGTGTAGGGATTTCCATTGAGCTTCGGTATATTCACCGTGATTACGTTTTTCTTTGGTAATACCGCCGACCAAGCAGATGCCAAGGCTGTTTAAATTATGTCCTTTGACGTGTGCGCCTGTTTCGCCCTCTTTGCGACCAGTTTCAACTGTGCCGTCGGTATCAATCACAAAGTGGTAGCCAATATGTTGTAAGTGCGGATTGAATTGCTTGTAGTAGCCTGCCAAACGCTGAAAGCCACGTGCTTTGTGCCAGTCGTTAATACGCTCTGCAGCGGTTTGGGTGTTGGTGCGAAGTTGATTACCGTTTTGGGTGGCAGAGCAATGGATCACGATTTTGGTGATGGGTGAGGTGTGCATAAAAAAACTCCAGTTATCAAGGATTGGTTGATAACTAGAGTTTAATTAAAGGTATGTTTGAGTGATTTTAAACTGGTTTAGATAATTATTTTGGCTTTTGATGTATCCCGAAGGTTTAATCCTATTATTACTTATGAATTTCCCCATATTTATCTTTACTAAAGAATCTTATGATATATTCAGTAGCACAAGCATTGCAAACAAACATATCTTTATGTCGTGATATACCACCTATTACATTCACTAATTTGGTCTTGTGTTGAAGTGTGATTGATTTTTCGTCCCTATCGTAACAATTAGGGCAAATATAGTGAGTTATTCCCTTTCCGATAAATTTATAAAGCATTATTGGAGCAGGCATTTCTGTCGGATATTCAACTAACTGATATTGTTCTTTTTTATCTTTTTCTAGCTTTAATTGAGTATTTTCTTGAGCCAATGCCATATAATCTGCTTGCATAGACATTATTGACGTTTGTAAGGCAATAATGGTGTTGGTTAAATCAATGGCTTTTTGTTTTGCATCTTGAATTTCTGTGGCAGTTTCAATATCCGATGTTAAATTTTTCAACATCATCACTTGGTTTGCCACATCTTTAACCAAGCCGATTGCGGTACTAATTGAGCCTACGTCCATATTCTTCTCCTGATATTATTTCTTTTTCTTCCCACCACAAATACTTTCGCACGGCACGCCGTCTTTATCGCGGTTGAAATAGCTCATATCGCATTGTTGTAACTTTACTCATATTGTCTGAAATAATCCAAGTTAAACATTGGACACCAGTCAACGTTGTTTTCAACAGCCAATGCCTGAATTTGTTCCTTCCAAGAACCAAAGTGTTCTCCTCGCTCTATTGGGCGATTTTCTAATTTTTTGCAAGGAATGACATATTGAGTTTCTTTCTGCTTTGTTTTTTCATCAGAGAAAATAGATAAGGATAATCCTTGAGAATAGTAAACATCTCTGAACAATCTGTTAGTTAAAGATAAACAATGTGACTTTGCATTTAAACATTGGCAGGCATTTTGATAGCATTCTAATATAGAGCCTAAGCTATAATAGCCAGAACCAGTATATAGTTTTCCAGCAACAAAAATTTGTTTTGTTGTCCAACCATCAACGTAACGTAGTAATAAAAGAGCTCTAGCAGCTTGTTCAGGGGTTTTATCGAAAGTACAAGTGTAAATTATATCTTTGTCTAACTCATAAGATGAGAATTTAAAAGCTCCTGTGGCAATAGATAATGCCATTTTAAAATAAGGACTTTTAGTCTTGGCAAAAACGATTACAAGTAAATTATTTTTTGATAATTCAATAGGATCATCATATTGCTCACTTTGATTTTTTAATTCCGTAATTTCGGATTTCTTTTGTTGTTCAGTCGTCATTTGTATTCCTCGGTTCCAATCTCTTTAATTTCTTTTTCCACGTGTTGCCCAGCTTTGTTAAAGACCAACGCCAAATAACCTGCGACAAAAAACACGAAATAACCCACAGGGTGCAGGCTGCCTAAATATAGCCCGAGTAAACAGGTTACAAACCCCATCAGTGTGAATATCACCAATCTTTGGCTTTTCTTTTGCAATAAGGCTTTGCGGTGTTGTTCTTTTTCGTACCATTCTTGATAGTCAAAATACTGCTTAATCCCAAAGGTGCATTTGCCGTTGTAGCAGTATTCATTGAAGCGGTAGCTTTCGCCGCCGCACTGTGGGCAAATCACGATGTGTGGGCTGTTTTTATCAATCGCTTTTTCGGCTTGATGAAAGTGGGCTTCATTGATGTTGTTAAGCTGTTCTACCTTGTTGATATTTACGTCCATTTATTTTCCTTTATTAAAATGAATGCCGCCTGCAAGGTGTTCGATGTTGTTTTGTTGTTCTACGTTGCCGATATTCATCGTGGTGCGAGAACGGTGCTGCGGGTTGATTTTCGCCGCCAAAGCACTTGCGGTTTTCTCTATGGCTTCTTTACCTTGTTCGTTACTTTCGCGATAGTCTTCAAGCAGGGCTTGTTCTTGTTGGGTTAGGTGGTTGGTTGAACTTCCGCCGATAAACATTTCGCCTTGTCCTGTTAAGAGCCAGCTCAAATTTATATTCAAATGAACAGATAATTTGCTTAAATTTTCAACATTTGGTTCTCTAACTCCTCTCAAATAGTTCTGCAATGTGCTGTATGAGATCCCTGTAATTTCTGAAACATGCACAATTTTCAATGACTTAGCATCAAAAGAAGCTCTCAATCTGTCTTTTAGTTCCATTTGAATATATTCCTTGATTAAATGTTCCCAAATGAATATAATTTACCACATCAACAACAAACGAACCATAAAGCAACAGAAAGAAGGAGGTGTTTATGTTCAGCCGTTTATTGATTTATTTTTTGCGTAAACCTGCGGTGACGAAGGTTATTCGGGAGATTGCTCACCCGCCTGTTGAGCCATTAAATCTGCAAACGTCTTTAGACGATTTTGAACAACTTCTGGCACGCGTCCTTGAACAGCGAAAACGGCGTGGGCATACAACATCTCTCGAATAACTTGGCTCACAGCTTGTTTTTCCTTACTGCCTAATGCGGCAGAAGCAACAGTATTTAGTAAGAGAGATTGAGTAGATAAAAGAAGTGTGAGTTCTTCTTGCTCGGTTCTTAACCGTTCAATTTCGTTTTTTAATTCGGCAATCTGATTTTCCATTTTTTGTTCCTTAGCAAATAAAAATTGATTGCCATAATTTACCACAAAACAACACGGAGAAGAAATGACAAACAAGGTATTTCACCCCTTGCCGTATCCACAAACACGAGAGAGTGCGAAGGCGTATTTTATCCGCTACGGCATTAACCGAAGTGAATGGGCAAGACATTTTGGCATTGACCAGCAAGCGATTTCCGACTTACTACGCGGACAGCTGAAAGGCACTTGGGGCGAAGCCCATAAAACGGCGGTGTTGTTGGGCTTAAAGCCTAACCCAGACCACAAAGCGGCGGCTTAATCACGCAACCTGCTCTTTAACAATTTGGAAAAAACAGCGAAAAATCTAACCGCTCTTTAACGGACGAAAGTCCACTATTTATAGGAGAGAAAAATGAATGAAAAAGAACTGATTGAATTATTGAAAAAGCCGCAGGTAAGAGCGGCTTTGAAAGAGATTACACTTCCTTTTCAGGCGGTGAATATACCGACCAGAAAAAACGCCCTTCAAATTCACGAAACGTTTGTAGATATGCTACGTCGCGATAATCAGCTGTATCAAGAAGTGTTGGATGAGTGGCGTGAAAATCCGTCAAGCTTTTCACCATTTCATAAATACTCATACGGGCTTCATCGGGCAGCTTTGTGGCTATATAGTCAATTAAATTCAGACAAGCTTCATAACGACCATTGAGTTCTTCAATGTGTTGCTCAAGCTGAGCAACTTTATCTTCTAAATCAGCCAAGCGTTTAGCTGGCAATTTAATTACCGTCATAAGGTTTCCTTTTGGAAGTTGAGAGAGCCAATAGGATACCACAGGGAGAAAAATCAAATGAAAATATTAGAAAAATTCTGTTTATGGTATTTGAAAAAATACTGGAACAGTCAAGGTTATAAAAAAGCGGTTGCGCTTGAGCAACAAAAACAGACAGAAAACTTACCGCAGTTTATGAAATCAGGGCAAGCCAAATGAAAGAGAAAATTAACGGCACGCAGCGTGCATTGCGGATTTTAAAAGCTCTAAAAGGGCGAACGATGGATGGCTTAAGCAATAAAGAGTTGTGCGAGGCGATTGATGAAACGCCTGTGAATATCACCCGTGCGACAACTTTATTGGAAAGTGAGGGCTTTTTGCGGAAATTGCCCACAGGCAACTGGACGCTCAGTTTTGCCCTGCTCAACCTTGCGGTGTGTTATGAGCAGGATATGCAAGCGGTGAATGAACGGTTTAATGAAGTACGCCATCGCGTGATGACAGGCGGTTTTTAAGGAGTGAACAATGACAGATTTAAGATTAAGTGAACAACAAGATGCGGTGGTAATGGCGGCTCAAGCGATGACAGCGGAAATGGCAGATGCTTATGAAATGCTCGGAATGATCAAGATGAGTGATTTCCACCGAAAACTGACGACGTGTCAGCACATTAAAGTATTAGCAGAATTTAAAGAAGCTAAGAAATATAAGGGTTTAGAGATGTTAGACATTAGCGGAAACCGCCGACAGGTTAGCACTTGGGACGATTTTTGCAGTGCTTTAGGTTTTAGTCGCCAAAAAATTGATGAAGATATTTCTAACCTTTACAAACTTGGCGAAGACTTCCTCGAAACCTCCCAACGCCTCGGCTTAGGCTACCGCGAAATGCGAAAACTTCGCCAACTGCCTGAAGAAGCCCGCTCGGAGATTGTGGATGCCGATTATTCGGAGGCGACAGATAAAGAAGATTTGATTGAGAAAATCGAAGATTTAACCGCGAAACACGCGAAGGAAAAAGAAGCCTTGCAAGCCCAACTCAAACGCAAGTCGGACGATTATGAAGCGCAGGCGAAAGTGCTTGCTACCAAAAACGAGCGGATTAACCACTTAGATTTGGAGCTGGCAAAGAAAACCAAGGCGATTGAAACCCAAACGCCTGAACAACGCGGTGGCGTATTGCGTGAAGAAGCCGCTGCGATTTCTTACAAAGCAGAAGCGGTGCTACGCGGACAAGTATTCCAAGCCTTTGAAGCCTTAACCGCTCACACGGAAGCAACAGGCATTGACCACAAGCAGTTTATGAGTGGCGTGCTTGCCGAGTATCAGTTGATTTTGTCGGAACTTAAAGAACGCTTCGGGTTGGATGATATGCCAAGCGGCGAAGCCTTACCTGAATGGGCGAGAGAAGATTATCAGCCTGACGGCAAGTTAGATGAAAGTGTAACGAGCATTTTGGACGAGATTGAGCGTGATGCTCACATTCAAGATGCAGAAGTGGTGGGTTAAGGAAATGCAATGGCAATACTACCTAGCGTTCTCGCCCAATATGCCGAGCGTGTGGAGAAAGCAGGCTTTGGCGAGAAGGAAAAAATTATTGAAGAAGGCTGTGCGTTCACCGGCTTAAGCCGAGCCACCTTTCTTCGGCAAATTAAGCCCTACCGCCCAGCGAGTGGTCGCAAAGTGCGGTCAGACAAGGGGAAACATCAAATGGATGTGAATGAGCTGAAATTGATCAGTGCCGCCTGGTTACACCTACGGCGCAAAAACGGCAAAACCATGGCAACGTTAGAGCGGATTTTGGACATATTGCGCGCGAATGACAAAGTGAAAGCGGAGTTTGTGGACGAGAAGACAGGCGACGTTCGCCCTTATTCGGCAAGTTCAGTGGAGCGTGCATTACGCAATGCCAATTTGCACCCTGACCAGCTATTACGCCCTGCCCCTGTGGTGCAATTGCAAAGCCGACACCCGAACCACGTTTGGCAAATAGACCCGTCTTTGTGTGTGCTGTATTACCTGAAAGAGACTGGCAAAGGCAATGGGTTGTGCGTAATGGAAGCGGAGCAATTCTACAAAAACAAGCCAGCAAATGTGGCGAAAGTCGAACCGCAACGAGTGTGGCGGTATGTGATTACCGACCACGCGAGTGGCGTGATTTATGTGGAATATGTGTATGGCGGCGAAACGGCAGAGAACATATCAGAAACCTTTATTAACGCCATTCAGAAGAAAGACAACCCTGCCGAGCCATTTTTCGGTGTGCCGAAAATTTTGATGTTCGACCGTGGTTCTGCCAATACGTCGCAAATGTTCACGCACTTGCTGAACCAGTTAGACGTAAAAATTGAAGTGCCGAAAGCCCATAACGCCCGAGCCAAAGGGCAAGTGGAAAAAGGCAATGATATTGTGGAGCGCCAATTTGAAAGCGGTTTGCGGTTTATGAATGTGAGTGGCTTGGCAGAGTTAAACCAGCTTGCTCACCAGTGGATGCGGTATTTCAACGGCAAAGCCATTCATAGCCGACACGGTATGACACGTTACGGTGCGTGGCGAAAAATCCACGCCAATGATTTGTTATATCCGCCCAGCCGTGAGATTTGCCAAGAGCTGATGATTACCGCACTCACCGAGCGATTGGTGACCGATAAATTGGAAATCAGCTTTGAAAATCGCCGATATGATGTGCGTGATGTACCTGATGTGAAAATTGGCGAGAAAATCACGGTGGGCAAAAATCCGTACCGCCCTGAATGTGTGCAAGTGCAGTGCTTTGAGCAGATTTTTGCTGATGATGGCGCGATGAGTTTAAAACCTTACTGGGTGGTGTTGGAGCCTGTGAAAATCAACGAACTAGGCTTCCGTGTGGATGCTGCAATCATCGGCGAAGAATACAAAGCCCACCGCAAAACGGCATTTGAAACCAACAAGGAACAGGCGGAGCAACTGGCTTATGGTGTGGAAACCGAAGATGAGTTGAAACGAGCGAAGAAAGCCAACAAACCATTATTTAATGGGGAGATCAATCCATATCAACACATTGAGAACACGGACTTAAATTGGTATATGCCGAAAAAAGGTCAAGAACACGAACTCACCACCAACGCCCGACGGGTGGAGCAAAAACCGATGTCGGTGGTGGAATTTGCCAAAAATGGCAAGGCTCGCTGGGGTGAGTTGTGGAACGGTGAGTGTTATCAATGGGTGAATGGCAGATACCCACAAGGCGTGCCGCCACTTGAAGCGGAACGGCTGTTGAGCTTAGGGTTTGAAGATTTTAAAGCGGAGTTTGTGGCACCAGAGCCTAAAACCTCGCATTTGAAATTGCTTGCCGTTTAACCACCAAAATCTCCCCTAACCCCTCTTTACAAAAGAGGGGAACTGATTGAAGGAGCATTTTATGCTGAAGTTAAAACAGGTGCTGATTGATGAAGGCGTGAGCTTAAGGCAGTTAGCACAGATGATGAATGTGTCGCCTGCGACCATTTCCCAGTTGATAAACCATAATCAACGGGTGCGCGAGTGGGCGGCATTTGAGAAGAGTTTAATAGCGTCTTTGCAAAAGATTGGGATAAACCAACCGCTTGCAACGCTATTAGAAAAGGAAGCGACAGGGGAAAGTTTGGCGACCGAGCCTGCCGCTTCCGCCCTTAAAACCAAACGAGAAATTAAGGACGAGATTATGTTACTCGCAAAACAGGCTTTATTTCCAGCCACTAAGAAACATTTTTCACTGCCGATTGACCCTTTTTCAGTCGATATTCGTTCGGCTGATGAAGTTTTCGCCACGTCAGATATTCGTTATGTGCGTGAGGCATTGTATCAAACAGCAAAACACGGCGGCTTTATGGCAGTCGTGGGCGAAAGCGGGGCGGGCAAATCGACCCTGCGCCGTGATTTGATTGATCGCATTCGAGCGGAAAACGCCCCGATTGCGGTGATTGAGCCTTACATCATTGCGATGGAAGACAACGACATCAAGGGTAAAACTCTGAAAGCAGTCCATATTGCCGAGGCGATTATTTCTACTCTTGCGCCATTGCAAAGCGTGAAACGTTCGCCCGAGGCACGTTTTCGCCAGTTGCACAATGTGTTGAAAGAAAGTTGCAAATCGGGCTATTCCAACGTGCTGATTATTGAAGAAGCGCACTCATTGCCGATTCCAACCTTGAAACACTTAAAACGCTTTTTTGAATTGGAAGATGGCTTTAAAAAGCTGATTTCGATTGTGTTGATTGGTCAGCCTGAGTTGAAGCTCAAACTTTCCGAACGTAACACCGAAGTGCGTGAAGTGGTGCAACGCTGTGAGGTGGTTGAACTCGCCCCACTTGATGCAGAGTTGGAAAACTATGTAGCGTTCCGCTTAGCAAAAGTGGGCAAAAAGCTCAGCGACATTTTTGAAGAAGACGCGTTTTTAGCGGTACGACAACGCTTAACGGCGGTGGGCAGAAATAAAACTACCACCAGCTTGTTATATCCGCTCGCAGTAAATAATTTGCTCACAGCAGCGATGAACTTGGCAGAAAGTTTAGGTGTGCCGAAAGTGAACGGCGATGTAGTGATGCAGGTTTAGGGGGCGATATGAGAAAAACAACCTTAATTTTAACCGCATTTTTATTAGTTGGGTGCGGTAAAAACCTGAATTACCGTGAGCTTTGTGTGGACGGTGTCGTGTATCTGCAAAGCTATAACGGTAGCTTAACCCCAAAAATTAACGCGGATTTTTATCCTTACACTTGCACGAAAGGAGTAACGAACAATGACTAATCTTGAAATTATTAACAGAGATAATAAAGAAGAATTTTTTAAATGTTGTTTTGTCTTTGCGACTAAAACACAAAAAAATCCAATGGTAATGGCAAAAGCGCTTGAGCAAGGAATCGACCATTTCGAACTTAATCGAGAAAATGGAATGATTGAAATCAAAGCAGTTTTAATGACTGATGTTGAAGAATGTCAAATATCCGCTAGTAAGGAGTAAGCAATGGCTAAACGAGCAACACGAGTAAAAAGCGAAGTATTAGAAATCACCTTGCAAACCCAAGATGAAGTGGCGATGGCAATTAAGCAAATCGGCGATTTAGAACGTGAGCAGGTGCGACTTACCACCCTGCAAGCGGATGAGAAAGCGGCGGTTGATGAAAAATACACGGCGCAATTGACTGCGCTTAAAGAACAAGTGAAGCCGTTACAAAAGGCGGTGCAAGCGTATTGTGAAAGTCGTCGTTTGGAGCTGACCAACGGCGGCAAGCAGAAAACGGCTTACTTTACCACCGGCGAAGTGCAATGGCGTGCCAAACCGCCAAAGGTGGGGATTAGTTCGATGGCGAAAGTGATTGAAAATATCAAGAACTTGGGGTTGTTTCAGTTCTTACGCGTGAAAGAAGAAGTGAACAAAGAAGCCTTGCTTGCTGACCCGAATAACGCCAAGGCGATTGCAGGTGTGAGTATTCGAGAAAATGAAGAAGAATTTATCATCAAACCGAATGATGAGGAGGTGTGCTAATGGGGCGAAGACCGAAAATCGACCGCGATGTGCTAGAAGAAGCCTATCGCGAAGCAACAGAAATCGCAGCAGCAATGGAGCGTTCGGGCAATTATGCCCGAGCTAGTGAATTGTGGGGAGAAGCAGCAAAGCAAGCGGTAACACTCAAACAACGTGAGTGGTGCAACACGCGCAAAACCTACTGCAAAACATGGCAAGGTAAACGGGAGAAAAGACAATGATTTCCACACTAGAAGCCTTAAAAATGCAACTTCGCCAAGCGATTATTCAGCTGGAACAGGCTGAAAAATCACTAGATAAAGAACAAATGGAATACGCCAAAGTGTATGTAAGTAATGCGAAGGGGATTTTGATGACAATGGGGGTAAGAATATGACGGCACATTATTTGACCACAGTTTCTATTGGCGTTTGTCCAACAACAGAAGAACTAAGCTTTACGATAGGTGCTAAACATTCCGCTAAACTGCCAAACAAAGTTAGAACCATAATAACTGATTTGATGACAACAATGCCTATTGTCATAACAAAAGGCTGGTATCAAATTATTCGCTTAGTACCTGAAGCAGATAAAGGCTTCACAGCTGACCTTCACTTTGATTTCTTCCTTGATGAAGACAATGATTGGGCTGTAAATGGACAAGTTGAAAATAAGGACGGCATTGAGCCAGTATTAATGGGAATGGCAAAAATGATTTTTACCGATGATCCTGTTATTAAATCCCTACTGGAAAATGATGACGAGCCTGAATATATTCAGCATTTTGACCCAACTTGTTAAACCAAACCGCCTTCGGGCGGTTTTCTTGTATTAGGAGAACAGAAATGAAAGTGAAATGTAGTGCGTGTGGAGCGTTGCATTCGTTGGATGCGTTGATTGCCAACAAGGCAGCAAGTGATGCCTTAAATGCGGCATTGTTGGTGAGTGGTGAGTTAGGCGAAGCCTTAATTCGTTATTTGGGGCTGTTTCGTCCTACGAAAAGTTCGCTCACGTTCGACCGTGTGGCAACCTTGCTGGGCGAACTCACACCAATGATACAGGCTAAGACTATCAAACGTGATGGGCGTGAGTTTCCTGCACCGCCTGAGGCGTGGATTTATGCCATTAACCAAATGATGGCGAGCCGTGTCAATTTTACCCTGCCGATGAAGTCGCATGGTTATTTGTTGGAAATTATTGCAGGCTACAAGCCTATCGGCACAGCGGTGGCTGTGCAAAATCCTGAGCAAAATCGACCGCTTGCAAGTAATAAAATGAACGCAATTAAAGGAGCGTTGGAATGGGGCAAAACAATCAATGGCTAAAACCTGTGCTAGCTCAAGGCGTGGCAATGTTATTGCTGTTACGCCTAAAAAATTCGCCAACGGAAGATGTGATACAGCCAACATTGGAAGCATGGTATCGGGTAATCACTTATAAAAAGTCGTGGGATATGGAGCTGGATAAGGTGCGGTTTGAGACAGCATTTATGACACTTGGGCAAACTTGTGATTGGTTTCCTACGCCAAAACAACTGCTAGAAGCCTTGCCACAGCGTGAATATCCTGAGCTTCCGCCACCACCGCCAAAAAGTGTAGAAGAAATGGCACAGGAAAAGGCACAAGCGGAAAGTAATTTACAAAGATTGAAAGCAATTTTAAGGGGGAAACGATGAGAAAACGATTATTACAACTGGTGCATATTGGGAAAAGTCAGTTAGGAATGGACGATGAGACTTATCGAAGTCTATTATCTCAGCAATTCTACCAAAATTCTGCGAAAAATATAAGCTATTCAGAGCTAGTGAAACTGGTCAAAATACTGCAACAAAAAGGTGCAAAAATTCGCTTACCAAGAGATACACCGCAACTTTCTGCCGTTCAGCGGAAATTGTGGGCGGTTTGGAAGGCTACAGCCGATGAAAGTACGTCTGCAGCGTTGAATGCGTTTGTTGCTCGATATTATGCGGACGTTGCAGACTGGCGTGAGCTGGATAGTGAGCAAACGGCATCTATTATTGAGCAGTTAAAACAGTGGAAAAAACGAGTAGGTAAATGATGAACGAAGCCAAATTTGACAATAATGACTTTCAAACCAAAGCCCCCGATTTATTGGCAGATTT
>OKIH01000112.1_pt1 | contig 17139 bp, 10 predicted proteins | sample 1611011 | NCBI WGS metagenome assembly OKIH01 (sample SAMN04436704, study PRJEB24849) | human gut metagenome | biome: human gut; feature: NICU; material: stool | host: Homo sapiens | place: USA: Saint Louis, MO | collected 2010-07-28
TACCTGCCTGTCACGCAGGGGGTCGCGGGTTCGAGTCCCGTCCATTCCGCCAATTCTTAATACCAATAGGGGCGTAGTTCAATTGGTAGAGCACCGGTCTCCAAAACCGGGTGTTGGGAGTTCGAGCCTCTCCGCCCCTGCCATCATTTCATATCAAATAATATTTAATTTTTTTAAGAATATTGTCTATTTTGCTATTCGTTTTATACTAATCGCATTTTTAGTATTTCAGAGATATTCTTATGCATTATTCCATTCAAGATTTTATTCAATTAATTGCGCAATTACGTAATCCTAACAGCGGTTGTCCTTGGGATCTTAAACAAAATTATGACTCCATGATTCCCTGTTTAACCGAAGAAACTTATGAAGTCATTGATGCCATCCAAAAGAAAGATATGGCTAATTTAAGGGAAGAGCTTGGTGATCTTTTATTACAGGTGGTGTTTTTCAGTCAGCTTGCTTCTGAAGATGGTTATTTCACATTTGATGATGTTCTTAATGATATTTCTAAAAAGATTGTACGTCGTCATCCTCATGTATTTGGTGATGCAACAGCTGGAAATGAAGAAGAGGCATTAGCTCGTTGGAATAGTATCAAAGCACAAGAGAAATCAGTTCAAGAAAAATACTCTATTCTAGATGATATTCCGAATGCTTTTCCTGCATTGTTAAGAGCACAAAAAATGCAAAAACAATGTTCAAAGATTGGTTTTGATTGGGATGATGTTGAACCTGTATTAGCTAAAGTTGAAGAAGAATTGCAAGAAGTAAGGGATGAAATCAATCAAACTCATCGTCATCAAGAAAAAATAGAAGAGGAGATCGGGGATTTATTTTTCGCAACGGTTAATTTGTCTCGCCATCTCAAATGCAATGCGGAAGAAACTTTGCGTAAGTCGAATAATAAATTTGAACAACGTTTTCGAAAAGTTGAAGAAAAGGCATTAGAACGAGGTTCATCAATTAAAGATCTTTCTTTAATCGAAATGGATATTTTGTGGGATGAAGTAAAAAAAGAAGAAAAATAATTGAAATGGCAGAGGGCGCTTTCCTCTGCCATTTTTTATTCTATAAAATGGATAACTATTTCTTTTATACTCATTACCATAATTAAATTCGATTATTTATCTACTCAATGTAATCAGCTTTTCGATGGTTGATTATATTTTCATTATTTTGGTTTTATTCTCATTTTTATTATTGACAAGGTTATTATTTGAACATATATTTGCCAAGCCACTTGTCTAAAATACTTTTTGTCGAAGTGTTGAGTGGGGATTTATAAAATGAATAACTCGTATTCGAATAGGTGTAAATATGCTCTTAAAGAAAACTCTACTTATTGCAAGTTTGACAGCGGTATTAGCTGCTTGTAGTACAGCAACAAATGAAAAATGGCAAAATTTTGATAATAAATCTCTAAATGAAAACATTAGTAGTACTGATGCCGGTATTGTTGTTTATCGTGATAATAGTGGCGAGTCTACTCCAGCAGTCAATATTGCTGTAAATGGTGAATATCAAACATCATTACAACGTAATGGCTTTTCAGAGGTAGTGGTATGTGCACAGCCTCAACGTATTGGCGCATTTACAAAGATGCAAGATCCTGCTTATGTTTTTAAACACACTGGCGGTAAATACTATACCTTGGAAGGCGGTAAATTAATTTATTTCCGCGTGAGTGTAGATGAGATGGGCAATGTTGCCATGACAGAGGTTGATCAAAATACAGCAAAAGAAGAGATGGCTAATGCTAGATTCCAAGCCAATACGCTTTCTCGTGTTGAATATGCAAATACTTGCGGACCGAAAAGCTATGTATTGAATGCTTCAGCATTATTCCCATTCGATCAATATAGTGCTAACAGTATTCTTCCTAATGGACGTGATGAAATTCGCGCTATTGCAAAAGATATTCAAGAATATCCAGCAAACATTCGTTCGGTTGAAGTATCTGGTTATACTGATCCCCAAGGTAGCGCTGAATACAACCAAACACTTTCTCAACAACGTGCGAAAACCGTAAAAGAGTTATTGGTTCATGGCGGTGTAAAATCTAATCTTGTTCATGCAGCAGGTTACGGTGCTCAAAATTTAAAAGTCACGAATTGTGAAGCACAACATGCTGGTAACACATCTGAATTACAAGTCTGTAATCAACCAAACCGTCGTGTAGAAATTAAATTACATACAGTAAATAACTAATAGATAGGGAAAATTAGAATAATGAATATCATTCTAAAAATTAATAATGCATCTGAAACAGTTCAAAGCATTAATTTAAATACAAATCTTAAGCAAGCAGTTCGTGTACAAGCACAAAATGATGTTAATTATCAATTAATTGATCAAAACACGGGCTATGCGCCTGAAAATATTACCACAAAGCGTGTTGGTAATGATTTACAAATTGCGTTTGAAGGTTCTGATATTGAACAACCAGATTTAATTATCGAAAATTACTATGATCAAGATAATTCAAATTTGCTTGTCGGCGCACATGAAAATGGAAATCTTTATCCATATGTACCAGAAACTGGTGTACAAACTGATGCTGTAACTTTATTAGCTCAGGAAGTATCAGTTGGTCAAGCGTTAGGTGGAGAAGCGCTGAAGTCTGCAATGTGGGCGTTTAATCCTTGGTGGTTATTAGCTCTTGTCCCTATTGCGGGTATTGCGATTGCTGCGAGTCATGATAGCAGTAGTGGTAGTAAAGATACAACCCCTCCAGGCGCACCAACTGTGACTGCGAACGTAGGCGGTTCCGTAGATGTTGTGCCACCAAGTGATGCAGACACCAAAAAGGTAACTATTCGCTATACTGATGAAAATGGTGTTGAGCATACCTCTACAGTGGAAAAAAGTAATAATGGTAAATGGACCTCAACAGATGCAAATTTAATTGTTGATGAAAATACGGGTAAAACCACGATTCCTGCTGATAAAGTAAAAGATAATACTAAAGTAACTGCGGATGCAGCGGATAATTCAGGTAATAAAGGTGCTGAAGGCGACGCAATCTCAGGTATTGACCAAGTAGAAGGCAAACCAGGTATTATTATTCCAGAAGCTCAAGATGGTTATATCAATGGTAAAGAATTGGAAGATGGTGTTCAAACTCAGATTATTTTACCAAAAGGTACAATTGAAGGCGCTACTGTAACTGTAACTATCACAAAACCAGATGGTACTACAGAACAAATCAGCCACACTGTGACAGGTGACGAAGTAACTAATGGTAAAATTGACCTTACTATCCCTAAAGAAAGCTTACCGGCTGATGGTAATTATAAAGTCGGTGTATCCATTCAACAAGGCAATAATCCAGCCGTTTCAGGTGATACCGAATCTTTTGAATTAGATACTGGCATCCCAGGCGATGTTGATAACAACGGTGAAGCAAGTAATGGTGACACTGACAACAACACCAAAGATGGCGCACCAATCGTAACTATCACAGATGGTAACGGTGACGATTATATCAATGCGAAAGAACTTGAAGATGGTATTCAAACGAATGTAACTATCCCAACAGGAACAAAAGCAGGTGATACCATCACTGTATCTGTAACCGATCCAAACGGTAAGACAGTTGAAATTCCACATACCGTGACAGAAGATGATATCAAAAATGGTTCAGTAGATATTACGATTCCGAAAGACAACGTGCCAACAGATGGTGATTACACCATTACAGCTAAAGTGACTGATCCTGCAGGTAATACAAGTGCAACCAGCGAACCGAAAAAAGTCACAGTCGATACGGGCATCCCAGGCGATGTTGATAACAACGGTGAAGCAAGTAATGGCGACACTGACAGTAACACCAAAGATGGCGCACCAATCGTAACTATCACAGATGGTAACGGTGACGAGTATATCAATGCGAAAGAGCTTGAAGATGGTGTTACAACAAAAGTCACTATCCCTGCAAATACCGAAGTGGGCGATAAAATTACATTAACAGTAACCGATCCAAACGGTAATAAGTCGGAAGTTACGTATACAGTAACTAAAGATGATGTTGATAATGGCTCGGCGAAAGTGACTATTCCTACAGATAAGGTACCGAGTGAAGGTGCTTATACAGTAACGGCGAAAGTGACCGATCCAGCGGGTAACAGCAGTGCAGAAAGTACACCGGCAGGATTTACTGTGGACAAAACAGCACCAGCAGCACCAACAGTGACAGCGAATGATGATGGTTCAATGACCATTGCACCGCCAGCAGATGAAGATACCAAAACGGTTGAAATTACTTATACAGGCGAAGATGGTAACGAACATCCTGCAACGTTAACGAAGGGTGATGATGGTAAATGGAAATCAGATAATCCAGATGTTGTTGTCGATAAAGACACAGGTGTTGCAACTATTGCCAAAGATAAGGTAAAAGATGGTTCAACTGTTACTGCAAAAGCAAAAGATAATGCAGGTAACACAGGTGATGATGCTTCAGCAGAAGCAAGACCAAATAGTGATGAACTAAGTGGTAAACCTGAGCTTACTATTGCTGAAGCGGACGATGGTAAAGTGACGGCGACTGAATTAAATGATGGTATCCAAACGGAAGTGAAATTACAGACCAATTCTAAAGCCGGGGATGTAGTTACATTAACCATCACAAATCCAGATAACACAACGAAAACCATTGAGCATACTGTTACTGCTGAAGAAGCAACTGCAGGTAAAGTAGCAGTTACTATTCCTAAAGAAAATGTAACAACAGATGGTTCTTATAGCGTCTCAGTAAGTCAATCACGTGATGGTAATGCAACAGAAGGTAATAAAGAAACCTTTACTGTTGATGCTCGCGTACCTGGCGATACAGATGGCGATGGTGAAACTGATGATGCAGGTAAACCAGTTGTACATATTGAGGATAATGATGATGAAATCATTAATGCTTCTGATTTAAACAGCGACGGTAAAGCAACAGCGACTATTACACTCCCTGAAAATGCAGGCTACAGCGCAGGTGATACGTTAACTGTCACTTATCCAGATGGACAAACTGAAGATATCGTATTAACTGAAGCTCAAATCAAGGATGGCGTAAAAGTGACATTCACTCCGCTTGCAGCGGGTGAAAGCAATGAAGTAAAAGCTATCGTTAAAGATCCACAAGGTAATAGCTCGAAAGAAGGAATCGATACAGCTAAGACCGAGGAAGCTGAAGTTCCACCAACGAGAATTACGGTGGAAGTGAAGGATGATTTCACTGATGAATATAAAGGTGCAAAAACTCGTTCCGAAGGAACTGAAGCAACTAATCTATTATCAGGAAATGGTGGCTTAGGTAAATATGAAGGTGTAGTCGGTGCTAATGGTAAAACCATTGATGCAAGTGATGCGACCAAATTACAAGCAATCAAAACACTTGCAGATGGTTTAACAAATGATGCGACCCCAACTGTCACTTTCACGTTGGATCATAAAATTACTTCTGCACAAAATATGGTGATTTACCGCGAAACCGTAACAAAAGATGGTGACGTCTTCAATAAAGAAGTACTCACTAATAAATTTACGGTAAGTGCGGATGGTAAAACATACTCTTTCACTGATGCATTGCCAGAAACCTTTGGTACTCAATATCGCTATACTGCAGAAGTACAAAATAAAGCAACGAATGCAGTAGAACTCACGACTCGTCAAGATATTTATTTAGATACTCAAGTTGAGTCGATGGAAGTAACTGCGATGACAAACAATAAACAAGGTAACTTAACGTCTATTACGTTCAGCATTACAGATCGTTCAGAAGTGGGTGCGGTTGTTAAGATTAGTTACCCGAATACTGCGGGTACAACATCAACCACAACAGCAGTGATTAATGAGGATGGCACTTACACCGTTAATCTTGCTGACAACTTTAATCGTTATTCAACTGACGGTATGCAAGTAACAGTGATTGATTCTGCAGGTAATATTGCTTCAACGAAAACCATGTATATTCGTAACCTATTTAGTAATATGAATACTGAAATGGGGCCAGATCCATCACAAGGACGTAAATTTAACGTTGGATTAATCACAGATATTATTAACCGTCAAGCAACGAATGAAAATGGCTTGAAATTCACGGATGATAATGATCACCTCGTGGTTGGTTTAGATGAATATGCTCGTAAAGCGGGTGTAAATGGTAACATGGCGTCCATGGTTGGCGGCGGAGAATTGAATGTGGATACCGGTGCAGGTGATGACCATATTCAATTACGTGGCAATTTACAGTCATGGCGAGGTGGCTCGTTAAAAATGGGTGAAGGTAACGATAAACTGACCTTCGATACAGCAGAAGTTACAACTGGAGGCCAATATAATATTGACTTTGGTAATGGTAACGACCGCTTAGTGATTAATGGTGCGGTTAATACCCAATCAACGATGAAAGTCTCCTTTGGTGAAGGTAATGACAGTATGTATGTGAAGAGCAACCTTGATGGCTCAGGCAGCGGACTGTACGACTTTGGCAACGGCGACAATAGCCTAGAAGTGGGTGGTTATGTTACAAAATCACAAACATTCCTCTTCGGTAATGGCTCAGACTCATTCGTAGTTGCAGGGCACTTTGACTATGCGACAGTAACCATGGGCCAAGGTAACGACTTGTTTAAAGTGGGCAGTAACTTACGTTATGGTGCAACCGTTAATATGGGTGAAGGCGACGATGTACTCGTAGCCGGCGGTATTAATAACGGTCTTGACGCTCAAACAGTCACTGTTGATATGGGTGAGGGTGATGATACTGCAACATTTACCAGCATTAATGGTGGTAAAGTTGAAATGGGTGCAGGCGATGACGTATTAAATATCACCACCCTTTCTGGCGACGGCAAAATTAATCTTGGTACAGGTGATGATATTGTTAACTTCAGTGGTCGTGTAACTGGTGGTACAGTTGATGGTGGCGAAGGTAATGATATCGCTGTATTAAAAGAAGTCGGTCATAGCTATGAAATGTCTAACTTCAAAAATGTTGAAATCTTTGATTTAACAACAGATGGTCGTCAAGACATTAACATTAGATTATCAGACTTACAACAAGATGGCGATACGCTTTCGAAGGTCTACATCCGCGGTACATCATTAGATACTGTCGATTTAGGTAATAACAATAACTATGGCGATACAGCACAAAACTTGAAAGATACCTCTAACGGTATCCTAGGTTCAAATGTGGGTACATGGGCGAAAGGAGCCACAGAGACTGTAGATGGTGTTACCTATGATGTGTATTCTTACACTAGCGGTAATACAGGTACGATTACGACTGAATTAGTTTATATTGAACAAGGTATTCAAGTAATCTAACTTATCTAAGATCGTTATAATCAGACACCCCTCTATGAGGGGTGTTTTTTTATGTAATAAAATGAACTCAATTCACATAATTATGTATGTGCCTCTTACCGTTATTTCTTTGAACAAACGACACCTTATATGCAAGCGATGGCTCGCCAAATTCGGTTACATCCATCAGCCGCTTAAGGTAGAATAGCGTTCTCTACTTTACGTTTTGATTGATATGAATCCCTGGACATTACTCGCTATTTCGATTTGCCTTGAAATTGTGGCAACGAATTTATTAAAAGTCAGCGATGGCTTTACCAAACTTTTACCTACAATAGGCTCATTAACCTTATATGCCATTTCGTTTTATTTTGTCTCTCTTGTGTTTCGTACGCTTTCCGTGGGCTTGGTTTACGCCATTTGGTCGGGAGTTGGCATTGTTTTGACGGCGATTGTGGCGTATTTCGCTTTTGGTCAGAAAATTGATACCGCTGGGTTGATTGGTATGGCATTGATTATCATCGGTGTTTTAGTGATTAACTTATTTTCTCAAACAGGACATTAATCCTCCAAATGAAATGTGATCGGGCTGACAAATTTAATTTTTTTCAAAATAAAATTATGTTGGCAATCAATTCATCGCTATAATTCTCCGGCATTTTTAACCGCACTTTGTGCAACTTTAAAGGAAATTCTATGAAAAAATTACTTTGCTCATTATTTGCATTTTCAGCAATTAGCACGGCAATGGCACAAGAAGTAAATATTAAAATATTGGGTACCTCTGATATTCATGGTCGCGTTGTACCTTGGAGCTATGGCGCAGACGTAGAAGACAAATCTGGTTCTTATGCGCAAATCGCAACTTATGTGAAAGATGTGCGTAAAAACAACAAAAATGTGGTGTTAGTGGATGTGGGCGATGCGATCCAAGATAACCAAGTTGATGTGTTCGCAAAAGATAAAAAATATTACAAAGATCACCCAATTCCAAAAGTATTAAACGAAATGAAATACGATGTTTTCGTACTTGGTAACCACGAGTTTAACTTTGGGATGAAAGCATTAGATGAAATCTTAAAAGACATCAAAGCGAAAAAATTAACCGCAAACTTCTATTATAAGAAAAACGATAAACGTTATATTGATGCCACAACTATCATTGAAAAAGATGGCGTAAAACTAGGGATTATCGGTTTAAGTACCCCAATGTCAGCAAAATTTGAAGAAGACACGGGCAACTTAAAAGACATGAAATTTACTTCACCAACGGAAGAAGCTCGTACACAAGTTGATAAGTTAAAAGCGAAAGGTGTTGATGCAATCATCGTGATCGCTCACATGGGTATCGACAATGAAAACAAGATTCCAGACACTGGTATGCGTGATGTGATCAATGCGGTAGACGGCATTGATGTGGTGATTGCAGGTCACATGCACAAAGATGTGCCAAGTGAAACCATTAAAAATACACTAATCACCGAACCACACCGTTACGGTACTGTGGTATCTGAAGTGGATCTTACTTTTGATATTAACGATAAAAAAGAAGTGAAATTGGTGAAGAAAGAATCTAAAACCGTTCCAGTTAAAGAACTTGAAGCGGATAAGAAAATTGCCGAAATCTATAAACCTTACCACGAGAAATTACGTGAATTAAACAATGTGGTGATTGGTCAAACTGAAAACGAAATGGTGCCACAAGAGACCAAACACGGTGTATCTGCTGCATTCTCAAAAGATACAGGTTTGTCTTCATTCATTAATGATGTTGAACAACATTACAGTGGTGCAGATTTGGTGACTTTCTCTTTTGACCACCAAAAAGCACGCATGAATAAAGGCGATATCAAGAAAAAAGACATCATCTTTAACTATCGTTATGCGGGCGGTGATGTCACAGTTTATGAACTGACCGGTAAACAATTGAAAGAATATATGGAATGGTCAGCGAACTACTTCGATACTATTCAACCGGGTGACACCGAATACCGTTACAATGCGGAACGTAAAAAATCAAAATATGTGACTTACGACATTTTCGGTGGAGTAAATTACAAAATTGACTTACGTAATCCACAAGGTAGCAAAATCGTTGATTTAACCCTTGCTGACGGCAAACCGGTAACTGATGACATGAAATTAAAAGTAGGTATGAACTCATATCGTTTCGCTCAGTTAAACGGTAAAGGTGGGATTTGGGAAGGACAACAAATTCCTGTACTTTGGGAATCTAAAGTGGCAATGGGCCGTGAAAAAGGCACGATCCAAAATATGATGATCGATTACATCACGAATGTGAAAAAAGGCAAAATCGATGGTCAATCTCACAACCGTTGGGAAATCATTGGATTAAACTAATCTATCCTTTTAAAATACAATAAAAACCAACCGCACTTTGAGGCAATTGAATCAAGTGCGGTTATTTTTTTCTTTGTTTTCAGCTAAAACTTGTAAATAATCAAGGTAAAATTGAGCTCAACGTAGTAAACTACAAGCACTTTATCCTTTAGGAGATGACAAATGAAACCTTATTTAATCGCCCCTTCTATCCTTTCTGCAGATCTTGCTCGTCTTGGTGATGATGTGCAAAACGTGTTGAATGCCGGTGCGGATGTGATTCATTTTGATGTAATGGATAATCACTATGTGCCGAATTTAACCTTTGGCCCTGCAGTATGTAAAGCTTTACGTGATTATGGCATTAAAGCACCGATTGACGTGCATTTAATGGTGAAACCGGTCGATCGTATTATTCCTGATTTTGCCAAAGCAGGTGCGGATTACATTACGTTTCATCCTGAAGCCAGTGAACATATTGACCGCTCTTTACAGCTCATTCGTGATCACGGCTGTAAAGCGGGTTTAGTGTTTAATCCTGCGACACCATTAAGCTATTTGGATTATGTATTAGATAAAGTGGATGTGATCTTGTTAATGTCCGTGAACCCAGGATTTGGTGGGCAATCCTTTTTACCTTCAACATTGAAAAAATTACAACAAGCTCGTCGTCTGATTGATGAAAGCGGTTTAGATATCCGTTTAGAAGTTGATGGAGGGGTAAAAGTGGATAATATTGCAGAAATCGCCGCAGCGGGTGCAGATATGTTCGTGGCAGGCTCAGCGATTTTTGGTAAACCAGATTATAAACAAATCATTGATCAAATGCGTACGCAATTAGCGTCAGTAAAATAAAAGGTAGTAGTAATGAAGACTCAATTTAAAGTTATCGGTTTTGATTTAGATGGTACGCTTGTGAATAGCTTGCCGGATTTAGCATTATCCGTGAATTCAGCATTAGCGGATTTTGGTTTTGCCCCTGCATCAGAAGCACAGGTTTTAACTTGGATCGGTAATGGCGCACCTGTATTAATTGCACGTGCTTTAAAATGGACTGAAGAGCAAACGGGTAAAACATTCTCTGAGGCTGAAATCGAGCAAGTGAAAGAGCGCTTTAATGTGCATTATGCTGAAAATCTTTGCAATGTGAGTCGTTTATATCCAAATGTAAAAGAAACATTGGAAACCTTAAAGGCTCGCGGTTATACCTTAGCCGTGGTAACGAACAAACCAACTCGTCACGTTCAGCCGGTATTAGCCGCATTTGGTATCGATCATTTATTCAGTGAAATGCTTGGTGGGCAATCATTACCCGCGATTAAACCACATCCAGGTCCATTGTATTATTTATGTGGTAAATTTGGCGTAGAACCTCGCCAAGTGTTGTTTGTAGGTGACTCTCGAAATGATATTCTCGCGGCACATTCAGCAGGTTGTCCAGCTGTGGGTTTAACTTACGGATACAATTACAACATTCCGATTGCGGAATCAAACCCCGATTGGGTGTTTGATGACTTTGCGAAGTTATTAAAGATTCTTTAATCTATCTTAAAGCGTAAAATGCGGTCAAAAATGACCGCATTTTTTCTTAAACCTCCCACCAAATCAACGCCCATTTGCGTTGTCCGTGTTTTATCGGTTCATTGTTTATTTGTTTTTGTTGATAGAATTGAGCCAAATTTTGTTTTTCTTTTTCGGTGAGATTGCCGAGAGAAAACGCCACAGAATTTAATAAATCTTCAAAGGTTTCGCCTTGGAAATGGCCTGATTCGGTTTCAATAAAACTCACATTGGCGTGAATGCCTTTTTGGTAAAGACGATTAACTAAATAAATATAAGTTGGGAAGCCTACATCATCACGGCCAATGGCTTCAAATACACCTTCATCGAGAAAATGGCGTTGTGTCACCGAGGTTAAAAAGATGCGTTTTTTTGCCTTACTTTGCAGCTTTTCAATCATGTCATCCAAATCATCCACAAGCGTCGAGCGAGAGGCGAGTATTACATCCGCTTGAGGCACATCATCCCAGTTATCCGACCATGATTTATGTAGAAGCGTAATATTATTCAGTTGATGCTTTTCTTTATATTGCTGAACCATCTCTAACATGCCTTGGCTGTAATCGAGGGCATACACAGCTTGGCATTGTTGGGCTAAAGGAATCACAAATGTTCCGGGGCCACAGCCGATATCTAACACCGTTTCATTGGGTTGCACATTCATGGCTTTAAGCAGCGTTTCATTATAACGGCTTGGTTTGCCCACTAAATTCTCCGCCATTTTAGGGGCTTTTTTATCCCATTTTGTCGGTGGAAGATTATAGTGATTACAGGCTTTTAGATGTTGTTGATAGAGATCGTTGAAATTGATGTCGTTGATGATCATAGTGACGCCCCAAAGTGCGGTTAGTTTTCAGATTGTTTTGAATTACTTGCTGATTATATGCTTTCTCCTACTTAAAATCATTTGAAAATGATTGACGCAAACGTTTTCGTTTTAGTGCGTTTTCCTTTATAATAGCCTGCGATTTTCATCTCAAACACAACTCAAAGGTACCCGTATGTTTCAAACTTTTCGTGGCTCACCCGCCCTTTCTGAATTCCGTATTCAAGGTTTAATGCAAAAATTCCAACAAAATCAATTACCGGTGAAATCGGTTTATGCGGAATATTTGCATTTTGTGGAATTAAATCGACCGCTTGTTAGCGAGCAGGAAGCAAAATTAAAAGCGTTGTTACATTATGGCCCAACCTTGGCAGAACACGATGCCAAAGGCGAAACTTTTATTGTGATTCCACGCGTTGGCACGATTTCTTCTTGGTCTTCTAAAGCAACCGATATTGCGCATAACTGTGGTTTAAATGAAGTAGAGCGTATTGAGCGAGGCTTGGCGTATTATTTTGAGTTAAGCCAACCGCTTGATGAAAAAACAACTGAAAAATTGACCGCACTTTTACACGACCGAATGATGGAAACGGTGGTGCGTCGTCCTGAAGATGCAGAGATCTTATTCCGTCATCAAGATCCGAAACCGTTCAAAACCGTAGATATTTTAAAAGGTGGACGTGAAGCCTTGGTCACAGCCAACGTAGAATTAGGTTTGGCGCTGGCAGAAGATGAAATTGATTATTTGGTGGAAAATTTCACCCAATTAGGGCGCAATCCGCACGATATTGAACTTTATATGTTCGCGCAAGCCAACTCTGAGCACTGCCGTCATAAAATCTTTAATGCGGATTGGATTATTGACGGCAAAAAACAGGATAAATCCCTGTTTAAAATGATTAAAAATACCTTTGAGAAAACCCCTGATTTCGTGCTTTCAGCCTATAAAGATAATGCTGCAGTAATGGAAGGCTCAAAAGTCGGCCGTTTCTTTGCGGACCAAGATGGACAATATCGCTATCACAATGAAGATGCACATATCTTAATGAAAGTGGAAACCCACAACCACCCAACGGCGATTTCGCCATTCCCAGGGGCTGCAACGGGTTCGGGCGGTGAAATTCGTGATGAAGGTGCAACGGGTCGTGGTGCAAAACCAAAAGCAGGTTTAACCGGTTTCTCTGTATCAAACCTTATCATTCCAAACTTTGAACAACCTTGGGAAAATCCACTTTCCAAACCAAATCGTATTGCTTCAGCTTTAGATATTATGATTGAAGGCCCTCTAGGTGGTGCAGCATTCAACAATGAATTTGGTCGCCCTGCGTTATTGGGTTATTTCCGTACCTATGAAGAGAAAGTCAACAGCTTCAATGGTGAAGAAGTGCGCGGTTATCACAAACCGATTATGTTAGCGGGCGGTATCGGTAATATTCGTGGCGAACACGTTCAAAAAGGTGAAATTCCAGTCGGTGCGAAATTGATCGTGTTAGGTGGTCCAGCCATGAACATTGGTTTAGGTGGTGGCGCAGCGTCTTCGATGGACAGCGGGAAATCAAAAGAAGATTTAGATTTTGCCTCTGTGCAACGTGAAAACCCAGAAATGGAACGCCGCTGCCAAGAAGTGATTGACCGCTGTTGGCAATTAGGTAATGAAAACCCAATTCGCTTTATTCACGATGTGGGCGCGGGCGGTTTATCTAATGCGATGCCTGAATTGGTACACGATGGCGAGCGTGGCGGTAAATTTGATTTACGCTCCATTCTTTGCGATGAAAAAGGCATGTCACCATTGGAAATTTGGTGTAACGAATCGCAAGAACGTTATGTTTTAGCCGTTGCGCCAGAAAAACTCGAATTATTTACCGCACTTTGTGAACGTGAGCGTGCGCCGTTTGCGGTCATTGGCGAGGCAACAGAAGAGAAACATTTAACCTTGCATGATAGCCATTTCGACAACAATCCGATCGATTTACCAATGAATGTGTTATTAGGCAAAACCCCGAAAATGACGCGTGAGGTTTCGTCAAAAACTGTCGAAAATCGACCGCTTGCAACAGAAAATATTCAATTAAAAGAAGCCTTCCATCGCGTATTACGCTTACCAGTGGTGGCAGAAAAAACCTTCTTAATCACCATTGGCGACCGTTCAGTAACGGGTATGGTGGCGCGTGATCAAATGGTCGGTCCGTGGCAAATTCCAGTGTCTGATGTGGCCGTCACAACTGCATCATTAGACAGCTATCACGGCGAAGCCATGGCAATGGGCGAACGTGCACCAGTGGCATTATTAGACTTTGGTGCTTCTGCACGTTTAGCGGTGGCTGAATCCATTACTAACATTGCGGGCACCAACATTGGCGATATTAAACGCATCAAACTGTCTGCAAACTGGATGTCGGCAGCGGGTCATGGTGGTGAAGATGCCGGCTTATATGAAGCGGTGAAAGCGGTGGGCGAAGAACTTTGCCCAGCATTAGGCATTACCATTCCAGTGGGTAAAGACTCTATGTCGATGAAAACCACTTGGGAAGAAAATGGCGAGAAAAAATCCGTTACTGCACCGCTTTCTTTAGTGATTTCATCTTTTGCGCGCGTGGAAGATGTGCGCAAAACCGTGACACCTCAATTACGCACAGACAAAGGCGCAAGCCGTTTATTATTGATTGACTTAGGCGAAAGAAGAAATCGCTTAGGCGCGACCGCACTTGCGCAAGTGTATAAGCAATTAGGTGACAAACCAGCTGATGTGGTAAACGTAGCCAAACTGAAAAACTTCTTCGATGCAATGCAAGCATTGGTGGCAGAACGTAAATTATTGGCTTACCACGACCGCTCAGACGGTGGTTTAATTACTACGCTTGTAGAAATGGCATTTGCGGGTAACTGTGGCGTAGATGTGGATATTTCTGCGCTAGGCGACAATGATTTAGCCGTGTTATTCAATGAAGAATTAGGTGCGGTGATCCAAGTATCAGAAAGTGAATTAAGCGCGGTGCGTGAGGTATTAAAAGCCCATGACTTGCTTGGTTTAACTTATGAACTCGGTTCTGTAAGCTCAGAAGATCGTTTTGAAATCACACGTGGCAGCAAAAAACTATTAAGCGAAAAACGCTCTGAATTACGCGGTATTTGGGCAGAACTCACTCACCAAATGCAACGCTTACGCGATAACCCTGAATGTGCCGACCAAGAATTTGAAGCGAAAAAAGCAACAGATAACAAAGGTTTATCTGCTCATTTAACCTATGATGTGAATGAAGATATTGCTGCGCCGTACATCAGCAAAGGCGTGAAACCAAAAGTAGCCGTATTGCGTGAACAAGGCGTAAACAGCCATGTTGAAATGGCGGCAGCGTTTGACCGCGCTGGCTTTGCGGCGATTGATGTTCACATGAGCGATTTAATGACAGGCCGTTATAACTTAAACGATTTCAACGCGATGGTGGCCTGTGGTGGCTTCTCTTACGGTGACGTATTAGGCGCAGGTGGCGGCTGGGCGAAATCCATTTTATTTAACCCACAATTACGCGATCAATTCAGCCAATTCTTCGCCAATGAAAACACCCTTTCATTAGGCGTATGTAACGGCTGTCAATTTATCTCCACCCTGGCAGAAATCATCCCTGGCGCAGAAAACTGGCCACGTTTCGTGCGTAATAAATCAGAACGTTTTGAAGCGCGTGCTGCGATGGTGAAAATCAACGACACCAACTCATTGTGGTTTAAAGGCATGGCAGGTTCACATATGCCGATTGCCGTTTCTCACGGTGAAGGTCGTGTAGAATTCAAAACGCCAGAAAACTTGACCGCACTTCAAGCCCAAAACTTGATTGTAGCACAATATATCGACAGCTATTTAAACGTGACGGAAACTTATCCAGCCAACCCAAATGGTTCGGCATTAGGGATTACCGCCATTTCTAACGTGGACGGTCGTATTGCTGCAATGATGCCACACCCTGAGCGTGTATTCCGTGCCGTGAGCAACTCATGGTATCCAGAAGACTGGTCTGAAGATGGTGCTTGGATGCGAATTTTTAGAAATGCGAGAGTGAATTTCAAATAATGTGAAATTGATCACGGAAAATTAATTAAAAATAAGAGATACTAAGCAACTGGTATCTCTTTTTTATTGCATAAATTTTAGTAATAGAAAATGCCAACAATATTAGAGAGTAATATTGTTAATGTTTATATAAAAATTCTTGGGCATTATGCCCGTTATATCTATTGAACTATATGAGGAGTTCTTAATGAGTAGTTTAGTTACATTGCTAGCTAATATTGTTGCGCCATTGCAACGTCAATTTATTAACTTTATCCGCATTGCGATTTGTGTGGTGATGGTTTGGATTGGAGGTTTAAAAGTTTGCCAATATGAGGCCGATGGTATTGCACACTTTGTGTCAAATAGTCCTTTCTTAAGCTTCCTTTACAAAAATGGAGCGAACATGGTAGAAAATGATAAGGGTGTTTTAGTAAAAGAATATACCTTATACAAAAACCCTGAAGGCAAAATGGTCGCAAAAAATATTGAATGGCATAAAGCCAATGGCACCTATACCGCTTCTTATATTATTGGCGCAATCATTGTAACAATTGGTATTTTAGTATTAGCAGGAATTTGGTCTCCGACACTCGGACTATTTGGAGGTTTACTCACGTTTGGTATGTCGATAGTCACGCTGTCCTTCTTGATATTTACACCAGAAACCTGGGTACCTAATTTAGGTGGAGACTTCCCAACACCTAATTATGGCTTCCCATATCTCTCAGGTGCCGGCCGACTCGTGATTAAAGATATTATTATGATGGCGGGTGGCTTAGTTGCTGCAGCAGAATGTGCAAAACGCTATTTAGAGAATAAAAAGCAGTTTGCGTAATAGCTAGATTTTAAAAGGCTTGCTGGGAGATACAGCAAGCTTTTTTGTTATTAAAAATTGATGAATCATGTATCGTATATTCCAGTGTAGAGAATAATTAATGCTATCCAAAATGTGAGCATCAAGGATGGTTGCTTAAATGTGGGTTTTAGGTATGTTGGGTATTGTATTAGGATGATTTTGGATTATATTATTGGAGAATAATTTTTATCCATCTTTATATTA
>OKIH01000122.1_pt1 | contig 16237 bp, 17 predicted proteins | sample 1611011 | NCBI WGS metagenome assembly OKIH01 (sample SAMN04436704, study PRJEB24849) | human gut metagenome | biome: human gut; feature: NICU; material: stool | host: Homo sapiens | place: USA: Saint Louis, MO | collected 2010-07-28
AAAGGAAAATTGGAACAATACGGTTGTATCGCAGGGCGTAGCATGCACAACTTTACCGTTGATGAAGCCCAATATGAAGAAGGCTATGATGAAGCGGGTATGGATCGCCTAATCCAACAAATTGGTGGTTAAGCATTTTAAAAAAAAGCGGTCAATTTTTCACAAAAATTTCCGCTTTTTAATTTTAATTACCTATAGATTTGATAATTATTTCCATTTAAGAGCCTTATAAAAAATGGTATTATTCTACAGAATGCTTATCAATCATTATTTTTTAAGGAGATCTCATGAAGCATTTATTTAAAAGCCTATCTGTTATCGCTCTAGGTTTAGCAGCTTTACAAGCCGAAGCGAAATTTAAAGTGGTAACCACATTTACTGTGATTCAGGATATCGCACAAAATGTTGCGGGCGATGCCGCGACGGTGGAATCTATCACCAAACCTGGTGCAGAAATTCACGAGTATGAGCCGACCCCTAAAGATATTGTAAAAGCTCAATCTGCTGATTTAATTTTATGGAACGGATTAAATTTAGAGCGTTGGTTTGAGCGTTTCTTCCAAAATATCAAAGACAAACCAGCCGTTGTGGTAACCGAAGGCATCACGCCACTTTCTATTTATGAAGGCCCTTATAAAGATGCACCTAACCCACACGCTTGGATGTCGCCATCTAATGCGTTGATTTATGTCGAAAATATCAAAAATGCATTAGTTAAATATGATCCGCAAAATGCTGATACTTATCAAAAAAATGCAGCAGCGTATGCAGAAAAAATCAAACAACTCGATAAACCTTTACGTGAAAAACTCTCACAAATTCCAGCTGACCAACGTTGGTTAGTCACCAGTGAAGGCGCCTTTAGTTATTTAGCGAAAGATTACGATCTCAAAGAAGGCTATTTATGGCCAATTAACGCTGAACAACAAGGTACGCCTCAACAAGTGCGTAAACTTATCGATTTAGTGAAAAAAAATCACATTCCAGTGGTATTTAGTGAAAGTACTGTATCAGCTAAACCTGCTCAGCAGGTAGCAAAAGAAAGCGGTGCTAAGTACGGTGGCGTACTTTATGTCGATTCTCTTTCTGCCGCTGACGGTCCTGTACCAACTTATATTGACTTACTGAATGTCACTGTATCCACCATAGTCAAAGGATTTGAAAAATAATGACTGAACTTTCCGCTTCTTTATCCGCTTCTATTTCCGTTAATGATGTAACCGTGCGTTACAACAACGGGCACACTGCAATTTATGATGTTTCCTTTGCATTACAAGGGGGGACAATCTGTGCTCTTGTCGGCGTAAATGGGAGCGGAAAATCAACGCTATTCAAAAGCATCATGGGATTAATCAAACCACAGCAAGGCAATATTGCGCTTTGTGGTTTGCCAATTAATCGAGCGTTGAAACAAAATTTGGTCGCCTATGTGCCGCAAGCAGAAGAAGTCGATTGGCAATTTCCAGTCTCCGTTTATGATGTTGTCATGATGGGGCGTTATGGCTATATGAACTTTTTGCGTATTCCAAAAGCGGAAGATAAACAAAAAGTGCTCGAAGCAATGCAACGAGTAAACATCGAGCATTTAGCTGAACGACAAATCGGCGAGCTTTCTGGTGGACAGAAAAAACGCGTATTTTTGGCTCGTGCATTAGCACAACAAAGTAAAATTATCTTGCTTGATGAACCTTTTACAGGTGTGGATGTTAAAACCGAAAATGCCATTGTGGAACTCCTTCGCCAATTACGTGCTGAAGGCCATTTAATTTTAGTTTCTACCCACAACTTGGGTTCTGTACCAGACTTCTGTGATCAAGTGGTGATGATTAACCGTACTGTAATTGCTGCCGGTAAAACGGAAGATACATTCAATCAGCATAATTTGGAAAAAGTCTTTGGTGGTGTATTACGACACATCAAATTATTGGGTGAAGATCTGCATAATGATGAAGATAAACGTGCAGTCACCGTGCTTACGGATGATGAACGCCCAGTTGTCTTCTATGGCGAAACCAAAAATGATCCGCCAGCAACGGCTGTAAAATCTTGTCGTCTGCCTCCGTCTGACAAGGAATAAGCTATGCTTGAATATTTACTAGAACCTTTCTCCTATGAATATATGCAAAAAGCCATGTGGATAAGTACCGCAGTCGGTGGCATTTGTGCCTTTCTTTCTGCCTATTTAATGTTGAAAGGTTGGTCATTAATTGGTGATGCGCTTTCTCATTCCGTGGTTCCAGGTGTGGCGATAGCTTATGCCTTTTCACTCCCCTATGCTTTAGGTGCTTTTTTTGCCGGCATTTTGGCCGCACTTTCCATTTTATGGATCAAATCCATTTCTAAACTCAAAGAAGATGCTGTTATCGGCTTTATTTTCAGTACCTTTTTTGCCTTAGGTTTACTGATTATTTCCTTGAATCCAACCTCGATAAATGTGCAAAACATCATTCTCGGTAATATCCTCGGGATTGCCGATGAAGATATTTATCAAGTAGCCATCATTATGTTGATTTGCTTGGTCTTATTGCTTATTTTTTGGAAGGATCTGTTACTGATTTTCTTTGATGAAACGCAAGCAATTACAGTTGGACTTTCACCACTGTTTTACAAAGTTCTCTTTTTTACACTCTTGAGTGCTTGTGTCGTTGCGGCATTGCAAACTGTCGGGGCGATTTTAGTGATTGCGATGGTAATCACACCAGGTGCAACCGCCTATTTACTTACTGACAAGTTCAAAACTCTTATCAAAATTGCCGTAGCATTAGGCGCAATCACTGGTTTCGTCGGTGTCTATTTAAGCTATTATCTGGATGGCACAACAGGTGGTGTCATCGTGACATTGCAAACCTTGTTATTTTTATTGGCTTTTCTATTCTCACCTAAATACGGATTAATCAGTCAAAAACGACGTAAGGTGGTGGATTATGACTGAGATGTTCGCCATTTTCGTTGAGCCATTTCAATTTGCCTTTATGCAAAATGCGCTACTCACGGCATTAGTGGTTGCCGTGATCTGTGCGCTACTCTCTTGCTATTTAGTATTGAAAGGATGGTCATTGATGGGGGATGCCATTTCTCATGCTGTCCTACCTGGCATTGTCTTAGCTTTTTTAGCTGGTATTCCATTAGTCATTGGTGCATTTGTCTCAGGTATTGCCTGCGCCTTAGGGGTAGGTTATTTAAAAGAAAACAGCCGTATCAAAGAAGATACCGCAATGGGGATTGTATTTTCGGGAATGTTTGCCATTGGTTTGGTGTTGTTCACTAAAATCCAAACCTCACAACATCTCACACACATCTTATTCGGTAACGTATTGGGTGTAAGCAGACAAGAGCTGATTCAAACGGCTATCATCGCCTTGATCATTTTTATTTTACTTGGATTAAAGCGTCGTGATTTTCTGCTTTATTGCTTTGATCCGAGCCATGCTCGCGTTGCAGGTCTCTCGCCTAAATTATTGCATTATGGCTTGCTCACATTACTCGCGCTCACTATTGTGAGTACGATGCAAGTGGTTGGGGTAATTTTAGTTGTCGCTATGCTAATTGCGCCGGGTATCACTGCGCTAACACTGACGAATCGCTTCGATAAAATGCTGGTTATCGCGATCATCAGTGCTGTAACTGCGAGCCTACTAGGCGTGCTACTTAGCTATCATTTTGATGCGTCCACGGGCGCGTGTATTATTTTGCTACAAGCAGCGTTCTTCTTAATAGCATTAATTTATAGCAAAATAAAAGTGCGGTTAAATTTCTAAATAAAAAAGCTAACATTTCTGTTAGCTTTTTTATTAACCATTGCGTTTTAATAATATCAGTGCTTCATAATGCGCTGTATGCGGGAACATATCAAATAATTGAATTTGAGTAAGCTTATAATTGGTTAGGTGTTGCAAATCTTTTCCCATGGAAATCGCGTTACAGCTGGAATAAAGAATAAAGTGCGGTTGCATTTCATTGAGAAACTCAGCGAGTTCCTTTCCGATACCTCGACGAGGCGGGTTGACGATCACCAAATCGGGTTTGTTTTCATCTTGTGTTAAAGCAAAATTAGCCGCATCCAAAGATTGGAATTTAACGTTGTTTAGCCTTAACACCTGAGCGGATTGAGTCGCCGCTTGAATAGCAGATGGCGAAATTTCAATCCCGGTCAACTCCACTTCTTGCTGATGTTTATCCTGTAAAGCTTTAGCGCAATGAAGTCCAAAACCTCCAACGCCACAAAAGAGATCCCAAAGTTTAGTAATCGGCAAATCTTGCACCCAATCTTGCGCCGCTGCATATAGCCCTTGCGCTACAAGTGGATTCGTTTGGAAGAAACCTTGAGGGCGAATAAACAGCGGAATACCATTAAAGTTTTCTGGTAAGGTGTGCTGGTCCGTTAAAAAGATTTCTTTCTCACCTTCTAAGATCGCCGCATGTTGAGGTTGGATATTCACACTCACCACTTCAAGTTGTGGTAATTTTTCCAATAACCCTGCAAATTCACGTTGAATTAACGGCAATTTAGTTTCTGAACGCAATACAAAACGCAACATCAATTTTTTTGTATGTTGGCTTTCTGTGAGCAGAATATATTTGAGCTCACCTTTTTGCTTAGCCACGTTATAAGGGACTAAACCCGCGCGACCAATAAAATCTTTTAGAATCGGAAAGAGTTCAGCAAAGCGTTGCGGATAAAGCGGACAATCACATAAATCCACCGCACTTTGTGGATCATTCGGGTCTTGTAAAATACCTAAAATGGGACGTTCCACCGCGCCACTTACAACCATTTTCGCTTTATTACGAAAGGCAGTCTCGGAGGAATAAAAAGGCGGATGCCAAATTAAATTATCACAATCTAATTTGGCAAGTTGTTGTTTTAGATGCTCTTCTTTCTTGGCGAGTTGCTGTTCATAAGGCATTTCAAGCCATTGACAAGAACGGCAATCGCCTTTTTGATAATGATGGCAATCAATCATTTAGAAGCAAGCCACTTTTGTTGAAGTGCGGTCAGTTTTTGATGATTTTCAATCCAACGCGAAGTTTTTGTGAGTTCTAACCAATCAAAGGATTTTTGTTTAAAGAGAGATTTCAAGCGAGCTTGGCGTGCTGTGAAATGCGCCGTTGTTTCCTCTAACTTCAGATTATCAAGCACTTGAATGACACCTTCTCGTTCATTACAAAGCAATAATAAGTCACAACCAGCCTTCAAGGCTTTTTCACTGCGAGCCACAAAATCACCCATAAAGCCTGCGCCTTTCATGCCTAAATCATCAGAGAAAATCGCTCCTTGGAATCCCAACTGTTTACGCAAAATCTCTTTTAGCCAATAACTCGAACCGCTTGCTGGCTGGCTATCACATTGCGTATAAATCACATGAGCTGGCATAATCGCATCAAGCTTACTCTGTTGAATTAATTGCTGGAATGGCAAAATATCATGATTAAAAATCACTTCTTTTGCTCGCTCATCATAAGGGGTTTCAAGATGAGAATCGGCTAAAACATGGCCGTGTCCTGGGAAGTGTTTTCCTGTTGTTGCCATGCCTGCTTGGTGCATACCATCAATAAAAGCTGCTGCTAAATTGACCGCACTTTTTACATCACAGCCAAAACTACGATCACCAATCGCACGACATTCGTGACCTAAATCCAACACCGGAGCAAAACTCAAATCAATATCTAGCGCCACCATTTCAGCCGCCATTTGCCAACCCGCTTCTTTTGCTATTTGCTGTTGCTGAGCTGAGTCCTCAACTAATGCCGCAAAAGCCTGCATCGCAGGGAGCTGAGTGAAACCTTCACGGAAACGTTGCACGCGACCACCTTCTTGATCGACTGTGACCAATAAAGGCTTTTTCACTCGTTGACGAATGGATTTAATTAGCGCTTGAACTTGCTGACGATCATAAAAATTGCGGGTAAATAAAATCAAACCAGCAACTAAAGGATGTTCCAGTAATTCAACTTCTTCTTGTTTGAGCTCATGACCTTCAAGGTCAATTAATAATGTGGACATAAACTATTGTAAGTAAAGACGATAATTGCTACTTTCTGTGCTTGGTTTTAGTAGCTCAAACACTTTCTTTTCTTGTGGTTGCAATAAAATATTGCCTGATTGGCTTTCTTTCTGATTAGGCCAAACTTGCGTTACACCTTGTGTGTTATACCAATAAAGATGGTAAAGCACATTGAGTTGTTGCGTAGTTTTATTTTTTAAGGCTGCGGTATTATCCGACAAATCAACATCTAAAGCCGGTGCTAAATTTGCCGCCATATTTAAAATTGGCTTATTGGTTCCCACAATATTTGGTGTAGATGAACAAGCAGTTAAAAATAATACCGTTGCTGTAATGAGGATCTTTTTCATTATTTCGCCAACATTCTACCTAAAGGTTCACCACCAACAAGATGCATATGAATATGGAATACTTCTTGTCCACCATGTTTATTACAGTTCACAATTAAACGGTAACCGTCTTCGGCAATGCCTTCTTCTTTAGCAATTTTAGCCGCAACAGTAAATAAGCGACCCAAGGTAACTTCATCTTGTTCCGTCACATCATTCACCGTTGGAATCACTTTATTTGGGATAATCAAAATATGGGTTTTCGCTTGCGGTGAAATATCTCGGAATGCGGTCACTAATTCATCTTGATAAACAATATTGGCGGGAATTTCTTTGCGAATAATTTTGCTGAAAATGGTTTCTTGAGCCATAGTCTTCTCCTTGTTTTATATAAAAAAGTGCGGTCAAAATTTACCGCACTTTGCTTTTATTTTCCATCAGAAATTGATGATGAATGACATTTCAATCGGCTTAGTGAGCCGCACCTTCTTCTGAATCATCTTGATTAATAAAGCTGGTATTAATCTCGATTTGTGCTTTTTCACGCAATGCTTGCATTAACTGTCCTTGCAATTCACCTTGACGCGCACGAACAAGTTGAGTGCTAAATTTCGCTAATTCTTGTTCACTTAAAGTAGGTTCTTCTACACGTTCAAGGGCAACCACAACCATATCACCTTTGCTGTTACGAGCAACTTGATAAGCTGCTTTGCCATCTTGTGGTTTTGCAATGGCAAATACACCTTCATAAAGCACAGGATCTTTATTATCCACTAACGTAAAGGTTTGTGGCTCACCAAAACTAATACCGGCAGGTAATTTGGTTGGATCGGCAGATAGCGCTTTAACCGCTTGCTCTGCTTTTTCAGCTAATACTTTATCGGCTTTTTCACGTTTTAAGAACTGCTTAATCGTTGCTTTCGCTTCATCAAGGCTTTGTAAACCTTCAGCTTTATGATCCACGACACGTACCACAACAAATTCATTTTCACCAACCGTTAATGGCTCAGAATTTGCACCGCCGTTTGCAATATCTGATTCAAAAATGGCAGAAGTCACATTTGGGAAATTTAATACCGCAGGGACATTATTTTTACCGAAATAATCTGTTTCTTCCACTTTCACGCCTGCTGCTTCTGCTACCGCAGCTAAAGAATCACTGCTTTCAGCTGCTTTTGCACGAACCGCTTTTTCTACCGCTTGGAAACGACTTCCTGCTAAGTTTTTACGTACGATATCCGCGATTTGCTCTTTTACTTCATCTAACGTACGTTCTTTACGATCTTGCACTAAAATAATATGGTAAGCCCCATCTACATTAACTGGTGTGCTGTATTGACCAACATTTAATAATAATGCCGCATCTTCAAAGTTTTTCGGTAATTCGTTGTCTTTTACCCAACCTAATTCACCGCCTTGTGCACCAGAAAGTTTATCCACAGATTTCGCTTTTGCTAACTCAGCAAAATCAGCGCCTTTTTGCAGTTCTTGATAAACCGCATCCGCTTCTTTCTCAGTGGCTAATTGGATATGCGCTAATTTTTGGCTAATGAATTGCGCTTTATTTTCTTGATAATATTGCGCAATTTGTGTTTCAGTTACAGGTTGTAATTTACCTAATTCATTCGCTGAAACGCGAATATATTGCACTTTCGCCTGTTCAGGTTGAACAAGTGATTTCGCATTCGCATCGTAATACGCTTTAATTTCTTCTTCTGTCACCTTTTGTTTTGCTACTTCATCAGCTAATGGAAGGGTTGCAAGACGAGCGATACGTTTTTGGAAAAAGGTTTGTGCACTATCTTTTACTTGAGCTGGCACAACAAATTCACTGTCAGCCAAACCGTTTTGCATTTGTTCAAGTGTTAATGCATTACGTAAAATAGCCGCATAAGTATCAGACGTTAAACCATTTTGAGTCAATAATTGTTGATAACGAGTGTTATCAAATTTACCGTTAGATTGTAAATTAGGATCGCTTACAATCGCACGTTTGATCATGTCATCGCTGACACCTAATTTTAATTCTTTGGCATATTGACGGATTAATTCTTGATCTACTAAACGTTGAATTAAATTTTGACGAAGTGCTGTCACAAATTCCACAGAGTCAGTTTTCGCTAAGAAACTCTCGCCTTCTTGTTGTGCTCGCGCTTCAAACTCTTGGTTATAACGATTTAAGAAATCTTGTTGAGAGATGGTTTCGCCATTTACTTTTGCCGCAAAACTATCATTACTGCTATACAGATAACCTGACATCCCACCAATCAAAAATGAAACTGGAATTAAAGCAAAGATCGCTTTTCCGATAAAGCTATGGGCGATGCCATGCATTTTTTCAATTAACATTCAATTATTACCCTTTTAAAAAAGACAAATTTCGTAAGATTATAATCTAAAAGGCGAAAATTCGCACTTAAAAAAACACCATGTTCGTGTAGGATTTTCACAGCCATGACTAATAACACTAAACCGCCAAAAATCTCTGCTTTGCTTTTGAATTTTTTCCCTAAAAAATGACCGATCTTTACACCAATAAAAGCGATGACAAAGGTTGTTAAACTTATGATGAAGACAGACAATAAAATGTCCACGAAAAGAAAAGCAAAAGAGACACCGACGGCTAACGCATCAATACTCGTTGCCACATCAAGTGTTAGCAAGTGTTTTAAACTAATCAATTAGGGAGCGAATTCATCATCCGAGCTAAGTCTTTCTCGAATCATATTCACACCGATAAGAGCAAGCAAAACAAAGGCAATCCAATGATCCCAATTTTGAATCATCTGACTTGCAGCCCGACAACATAGCCTATCACAGGCATAATGCCTTGAAATAACCCAAAGCAACATGCAATAGCTAATGCTTGTTTCCATCGAAAAGCGCGCATTGCTAAGCCTTTAGAGATGGATACGGCAAAGGCATCCATCGAAAGACCAAGAGAAATGACCCACAACATATGAAAAGTCATAAACTAACGTTTATTTTCCAATACAGAAAGAACTGAAAATATTGCCGAGCAAATCATCCGAAGTAAATTGCCCCGTAATTTCACTTAAGTTAGCTTGTACTAAACGAAGTTCTTCCGCCAATAATTCACCTGCATGAAATTCAGTTAATTGGACTAACCCAATTTGTAAATGTTCAGCTGCTTTTTCTAAGGCATCAAGATGACGACGGCGCGCTAAGAAACCGCCCTCCATCCCGGTTTGGAATCCCATCGCCCGTTTTAAATGCTCTCGCAACAAATCTACACCTTGATGTGTTTGAGCCGATAAACAAACGGTCGTTGTTCCATTTTCTTCTTTTAGTCCAACTGCCTCGCCGCTTAAATCAACTTTATTGCGGACAATAGTCACCGGCATATTATTTGGCAATTTTGATAAAAATTCTGACCGCACTTTTTCGATATTTTGGCTATCAGGATCGCTACTGTCTAACATTAAGATAATACGATCAGCTTGCTCAATCTCCGTCCAGGCACGCGAAATCCCGATACGTTCAACTTCATCTGTCGCTTCACGAAGCCCTGCCGTATCAATAATATGTAAAGGCATGCCATCAATATGAATATGTTCACGCAACACATCGCGCGTTGTACCTGCAATATCTGTCACAATGGCTGCTTCTCTGCCTGCTAAAGCATTTAGTAAACTTGATTTACCCGCATTTGGACGACCGGCAATCACCACTTTCATTCCTTCACGCAAAATCGAGCCTTGTTTTGCTTCGCTACGGACTAAATCAAGTTGATCAATAATTTCTCGTAATTTTGCTTCGATTTTACCGTCTGCCAAAAAGTCAATTTCTTCATCGGGGAAATCAATCGACGCTTCCACATAAGTACGCAGATAAATCACGGAATCCACTAACTGATTCACTTTATTAGAAAACTCACCTTGTAATGATTTTAATGCTGAACGAGCAGCTTGCTCCGAAGTGGCATCAATTAAATCCGCGATCGCTTCTGCTTGAGCTAAATCTAATTTATCGTTTAAAAAAGCCTGTTCAGAAAATTCACCTGGACGTGCAAGACGAACACCATCAAGTTGTAAAATTCGTTTTAGCAACAAATCTAATACCACTTGTCCGCCATGACCTTGCAATTCCAATACATCTTCACCGGTAAAGGAATTCGGCGATTTAAAATAAAGCGCAATGCCTTGATCTAATACTGTACCGTCAGCATCTTTAAAAGGTAAATAATCTGCCATTCTTGGTTTAGGACATTTACCTAGTACCGCTTGTGCAACCTCAACCGCTTTCGGGCCGGATACACGCAAAATACCAATACCGCCACGTCCTGGCGCTGTCGCTTGTGCGACGATTGTTTCTTTCATAAAAACTCACTAAAAATTGACCGCGCTTTTATCTGCGATTAAAAAATGAGAGGGCGCATTAATACGCCCATGAGATTATATATCAATCAATGATAGAAAAAAGGCATCTTTCGATGCCTTCTATCTGCTATTTTTTACGGGTATGTAACCCTTTTTTCTCTAAACCACGGTAGATCATTTGTTGTTGTACGATAGTGATTAAGTTAGATACTAACCAGTAAAGTACGAGACCTGCCGGGAACCAGAGGAAGAAGAACATGAAGATCAACGGCATGAAGTTCATCACTTTTTGTTGCATTGGATCTGCAACTGGCGTCGGTGACATTTTTTGTAACAGGAACATTGATCCACCCATTAAGATTGGGAGAATGTAGTAAGGGTCTTGTGCCGATAAATCTTGAATCCAACCAAAAAACGGCGCATGACGCAGTTCAACCGCTTCCATAAACGTCCAGTATAATGCGATAAAAATTGGCATTTGAAGGATTAATGGTAAGCAACCGCCAAGTGGATTTACTTTTTCTTCTTTGTAAAGTTTCATCATTTCTTGGCTCATACGTTGGCGATCATCACCAAAACGTTCGCGCATTTCTTGCATTTTTGGTTGCAACATACGCATTTTCGCCATAGAAGTGTATTGTGCTTTTGTAAGCGGATATAAAATCGCTTTCACCACTAAGGTGACACAAATAATTGCCACACCCCAGTTAGATACAATACTTTGAATGAACGTTAATAACCAGAATAATGGTTTTGCGATGAACCATGCCCAACCGTAATCTACAGTCAAGTCTAAGTGGTTAGCCACTTCAGCCATTTTGTTTTGTAATTTTGGACCTGTCCATAATGAGCTGGTAATTGTTTCTGTTGCACCCGCTGGAACAGATACTACTGGACCACGATAACCAATAGACGCAACGTTATTTTTGCTGTCTGTAATACTATAAAGTTGATTATTTACATCTTGATTTGGGATCCAAGCAGATACGAAATAGTGTTGTAAAACAGCAACCCAACCTGCTTTGGTATCGATAGAAAGATTTTTGTCTTTCATATCGCTGAAGCTATATTTTTTGTAATTTGTTTCAGAAGAAGAATACGCACCACCAGTATAAGTAGGCATTGCCACGTTACCGCTGCTTTCAACTAATGTATGTTTTAATTGACCATAAGGTTCAACTTCAATTGCGCTACCACTTTGGTTCACAATTTCAAAGTTAACACCTACATCGTAGCTATCGCGTTTTAACACAAAAATTTTACGATAAGTGACACCATCTTTTTCAAATGTTAATGGTACAGAAAGTTCATTTTGACCTTCTGCTAATTTGAAATTATCACCCGTCACTTGATATTGTGCACGACCTGCTTTTGTATCGATCCCATTTTTACCGATTAAGCCGCTTTGTGCAATGTAAACATGCTCGTTTGTATCTTTTAATAAAACGAAAGGTTCTGTTGAATTTAATTCTGCATCATATTTTAATAATTCAGAACTGATTACATCACCACCTAATGTATCCACTTTCAAACGGAATACATCATTTTCTAATGTAATAATGTGACCTTTGGTTTGTGAGTCTGCCACTACTTCAGCAGATGAAGAAGAACTTGCCGGGACATCAGAAGAGGCAGTTGTTGTTTGTTCCGTGGTCTGTTGTTGAACCGGTGGATTTTTATCAAGTTGCCATTGCTGATAAACAAGGAAAGAAATAAAGAGTAGTGCAAGCACTAATAGGCTACGTCTTGAGTCCATTATTTTTTCTCATCGTTATTATTAATCTTTTTCGGCGGAACAGGATCGAATCCACCGGCGCTTAAGGGGTGACATTTTAATACACGTTTTAGCGTAAGCCAACTACCTTTTAACAATCCATGTGTTTTTAACGCCTCAATACCATAGCAAGAACAGGTTGGCACAAAACGACAACGTGGTCCGATTAAAGGACTAATCGCTACTTGATAAAACTTAATTAAAGCAATGAGGATTTTTGTACCAAACGAATGTGACGTGCCCATAATTTATCCAAAGTTTGTAAAAACGTTTGATTATCAAGCTGACCAATGCCACGTTTCGCCACAAAGACAAAGTCACAAGAAGGCAAATTATGTTGAGATAAACGAAAGCTTTCGCGAACTAAACGCTTAATACGATTACGATCATGTGCTCGTTTAAGATGTTTTTTAGCCACCGTTAAACCTAAACGAGGGTGCGCAAGATTATTTTTGCGTGCGAGAATGGTAATTTCAGGGGTGCTAGCTCGAAACGGTTGTTCGAAGACATTTTTGAATTGAATGGGAGTTAACAATCGTAACTCCCGAGAAAAGTTTAGCTTAATCACTACAAACGGTGATTATGCAGATAAACTTTTACGACCTTTAGCACGACGACGAGCTAAAACTTGACGGCCGTTTTTAGTTGCCATACGAGCACGGAAACCGTGAGTACGGCTACGTTTTAATACAGAAGGTTGAAATGTACGTTTCATTATAATCTACCTAAATCAAAATGGTTTATTGTTTTGATAGCCAAAACACAACAAGGGTTATAAAAATAGACCGCAATTCTAATCATAAATTGGGCTTTCGTCAAATAAGAAAAGAGAAAATTCCGAAATAATCTTCGCTTTCTTTTAAAATCGGAGGGGATTATACGAGTTTTGGATAAAATCTCAAGTAACCTTTTTGTCTTTTTTTAACACCTGACAGAAGATCTTTTATCTAAATTATTGTAAAATCCCTTTCGATTTTTAACCGCACTTTTGTGGTTTTTAGCTTTTATTTATGCGCATACAATATAAGGATAATTTATCGTGAGCCTTTCTACCCTATGGCAAGATTGCTTATTACAGCTACAAGACCAAGTTTCACCGATGGACATGAGTACTTGGCTACGTCCATTACAAGCGGATTTAGTCTCACAGGATCAAATCGTATTATACGCATCAAATATGTTTGTGAAAAGCTGGGTTGAAAATCATTATTTAGCTCAGATTCATCAAATTTGTCAAACTCTTGCACAAAATTCAAATTTACAAATTACTGTAAAAGAAGGGGTAAAACCTGCTCCGAAAGCTGTTGAGCCCCCCCTGACTCAAACAGCTAATCATCAAGAAAGTGCAGTGAGTTCTCAGCAAGAATCTGATGCGCCAACTAAATTTGAATCACATCTAAATCGTAAGCATGTGTTTGATAACTTTGTTGAAGGTAAATCAAACCAACTCGCTCGAGCCGTCGGGCAAAAACTCGCTCTCGCACCAGGTGAACAAACAGCAAACCCATTCTTTTTATATGGTGGGACAGGTTTAGGTAAAACCCACTTATTACACGCAATCGGTAATGGCATTTTAGCGAATAAACCAAATGCCCGCGTACTTTATATCCATGCGAATAACTTTATGCAACACATGGTAAAAGCGATGCGTGATAATAAGATGGATCAATTCAAAAAATTCTATCGTTCTCTTGATGCCTTATTAGTGGATGATATTCAATTCTTCGCAGAGAAGGAAAAAACACAGGAAGAATTCTTCCATATTTTCAATAATTTATTTGAAACCAGTCGTCAAATTATTTTAACTTCCGATCGTTATCCGAAAGAGATTGAAAAAATTGAAGAACGCTTAAAGTCTCGTTTTGGTTGGGGCTTAACAACAGCAATAGAGCCACCTGATTTAGAAACCCGTGTTGCGATTTTGCTGAAAAAAGCAGAAGAACATAATATGGAGCTGCCAGAAGAAGTGGCATTCTTTATTGCTCAACGTTTACGCACTAACGTTCGTGAATTAGAAGGCGCATTAAACCGTGTGAAAGCGATGCAAGACTTCAAAGGTGGTCACATTGATATTGATTTTGTCCGTGACACATTAAAAGATATCCTCGCCTTACAAGAACGTTTAGTGACCATTGAAAACATCCAGAAAGTCGTGGCAGAATACTATCGAATTAAAGTGGCGGATTTAAAATCAAAAAGCAGGGCAAGATCAGTCACTCGTCCACGCCAAGTTGCGATGGCATTAGCCAAAGAATTAACTAATAAAAGTTTACCCGAAATTGGACGAGCTTTTGAACGCGATCATACGACCGTCTTAAATGCCTGCCGTGAAGTGCCAAAATTCCGTGAAAAAGACAGCAGTATTCAAGAAGATTGGGCGAATTTAATTCGCACATTATCTGCATAAGGAGCCCATGATGCAATTTAGCATTTCAAGAGAAAATCTATTAAAACCCTTACAGCAAGTTTGTGGCGTATTAAGCAATCGTCCTAATATTCCAGTATTAAATAACGTGTTATTACAAATTGAAGATAACCGTTTAACTATTACGGGTACAGACCTTGAAGTTGAGCTTTCTAGCTATACTCAACTTTCTTCTTCAACAGCAGATGGCGCGTTCACCATTCCGGCTAAAAAATTCTTGGATATTTGCCGCACGCTATCAGATGAATTTGAAATTACAGTTACCTTTGAAGAAGATCGCGCCATTGTGGAGTCTGGTCGCAGTAAGTTTAATCTCACGACTCTGCCCGCTGAAGAATATCCAAATCTAACGGATTGGCAATCTGAAGTGGATTTTGCCTTACCACAAAGCACCTTGCGTCGCTTAATTGAAGCCACCCAATTTTCAATGGCAAACCAGGATGCCCGCTATTTCTTAAACGGCATGAAATTTGAAACGGAAGGTAATTTATTACGTACTGTTGCAACTGACGGTCACCGTCTTGCCGTTTGTACGATTGAATTAGATCAAGATCTGCAAACTCATTCAGTTATTCTCCCTCGTAAAGGGGTATTAGAACTAAACCGCTTATTAGAAAGCAGTGACGAACTTGCTCGTTTGCAAATCGGTACTAATAATCTGCGTATTCACTTAAACCACATTGTGTTTACCTCAAAACTCATTGATGGTCGTTTCCCTGATTACCGTCGTGTATTACCACGTAATGCAACTCGTATCGTAGAAGGTAACTGGGAAACCTTAAAACAAGCCTTTGTACGTGCTTCGATTCTTTCAAATGAACGTGTACGTAGCGTGCGTTTAAACTTAAGTGAAAACCAACTTAAAATTACCGCATCTAACCCTGAACACGAAGTGGCAGAAGAAATCGTGGATGTGAATTATCAGGGTGAAGAAATGGAAGTGGGCTTTAATGTGACTTATATTTTAGATGTATTAAACGCCTTAAAATGCCAACAAGTACGTATTCGCCTCACTGATGCGTCATCAAGCTGCTTAATTGAAAACAGCGAAGATGCAAGTGCAGAATACGTCATTATGCCAATGCGCCTCTAGAAATAATGGCCATTTCCCGCTTAATTGTTGAAAAATTTAGAAATTTAAATGCCGTGGATCTTGAATTTGATCACGGCTTTAACTTTTTAGTCGGCAATAACGGCAGCGGAAAAACGAGCTTATTAGAAGCCATTTTTTATCTCGGGCATGGACGCTCTTTCAAAAGTGCGGTCGCAAATCGCATTATCTCTTACGACGAACCTCATTTCACGCTTTTTGGCCAAATTCAAGAAAGTCAGCATCAATGGTCTGTTGGCTTACAAAAACTTCG